>Ga0163161_10000443_pt1 | contig 34527 bp, 33 predicted proteins | sample S45metaG_FD_129847 | JGI IMG/M metagenome (GOLD analysis project Ga0163161, IMG submission 129847) | Switchgrass rhizosphere microbial communities from Kellogg Biological Station, Michigan, USA - S4-5 metaG | ecosystem: Host-associated > Plants > Roots > Rhizosphere > Soil | place: USA... | reverse complement strand
CTTAAAGCGAATCTGCGAATGATCGCCGCAAAGCGCTCCACCGCCGATAAACGCCTTCGTGAGATGCTTATTCAGCGCGTGATGTTCCGCTTTGACAGCGTCCAGCATTATACCCAGAGCCTTAACGAGTTGCTCGCGCACCTTCGCCCTAGGCTCCTCGAGCGTCGCAAACGCTATTTTGACGAGGAGGCGGCAATCCTTGCTTCGATCCTTACCGAGGGCCAGGATGCAAAAATATTTGCCGGCGGCGATCCTGTAGATCTCGCCCAGACGCTTGTGACGGCGACCAACTCGCTTTTGCCCTACAGCCTGAGCGCATACGAGCTTGGCGACCGTGCGGACGTCGCCGACCGTGCTAAGAAGACCGCCGACGTGTTGATCCGAGGTCTGCGGGTTTAGGAGTTAGCCAATGAATACGATCGTTCTAATCGCAAGGTTGATCGTGATCCTAGTACTCGCGTTGTTGTTCTTCCGTTTTATCGGCTGAACCGACGCGTCATCGCTTCCAGTAGTTCTTTATCTTCAGATCGAGCAGCGGAAACGCGCAATATTCGACGTTGCGGCCCGATTCCCGGAGCTTTTGCACCATCGGGATCGCCGCGTCGGCGTTCCGTGTGTGAACGATGATGGTCGCCGCGCGCTGGAGTTCCGCGCGGTCGTTTAGCCACTCGGCAACGGCATAGCCCGTATTGGCAACGTCACCATGATCGTTCGACTCATAGTGATGAGGTAATAGGTCGTGATCAAGGAAGATCGCATCGTAGGAGTTCGCGGCGAGTAGCTCCTTCGCCTCACCGACAGACTCTGCGATATCGAGTTCGTCGCCCTCAAATCTTTTTTTGAACCAGCGATGCCGCCGTTCATCGTCGTCGAGCAGCAAAACGCTGATCGGCGTCCGTTCGGCGCTCAGGTCGGCAAGCTTGAGGCGTATCAAAATACTGCGAATGATGCCCATAAATGCACTGTTGAAAGACAATATATCACATCGCGAAGGCCGCCTTGAATTCGGGCAAGCGAGTGATATAATCCATTTCACCTAACTGTCATGCCCCAGAAAAAACCTGAGAAAAGACGTTTTAGCCACAGTCTAAAAGCTGTCCCGACGCTCGCCGCGTCGGACACTTTTGATGAAGTGGACGCCGAAGCGCAAGAATGCCCAAAGTGCTTCGGCACCGGCATGGAAGTCGTGCCCGGAAAAGGTGCTCGCATTTGCGCCTGCCGTAAATTGCGGTCGCAGAGCGGACAGTTCGAAAGCGTTCGCCTACCCAAGCGCTACGACGGATTCCATTTTCATAATTACAAGCCGCAAACACCGTCACAGGAGGCGGCATTCAAATTCGCGACCTTACTGACGATGGAATATCCGGCCGTCGACCGCGGGCTGCTGCTGATGGGCAGTGTCGGCGTGGGCAAGACGCACTTGGCGGTGTCAATACTCAAGGGACTGACCGAGCGCGGATTTAATTGTTTGTTCTATGAGTTCAGTTCGCTGCTCAAGGAGATTCAGGATTCATACAACCCCAACACGCATGCCTCCGAGCTTGGCGTGCTCGCCCCGGTTCTCAAGGCCGATGTCCTCGTGCTCGACGAGCTTGGCGGCTCTAAACCGACCGATTGGGTCCGCGATACGATGGCCCATGTCATTAACACTCGCTATAACGACAAGAAACTCACCATCTTCACGACAAACTACACCGACGACCGGCGGACCGAGAGAGACGAAGTGCTGGAGGACCGCATCGGCACGCGACTCCGCTCGCGGCTTTATGAAATGTGCAAAACCGTGGTGATCGACGGTAAAGATTATCGCAAAACCTTTGACCGATCATTATCAAAGGAGGGCTGACTGCCGCTCGGTCTCAACATTACAGAAGCGCGGAAATTGTCTTCCGTTCACTTACAGCAACAAATCCAGCTTCTGCCTTGGCTACCTGCTAACCTCCACATTTTTCAATGAGATACGAGGATACGGAAATTCGCAGCTGGTGTTGAACAATGCTTGGCATCTGTCAACAACGTTGCTATAATAGAAATTCCGGAAGTCCACCTTCCTTCCCAACTTCCGCTCAAAACCTATGCTCGGCACCGATCAAGTTCTCAACCAGGGACGTTATCGAATTATCAGCTCATTCGGCCAGGATGGATCAGGCGGGATGTATGAGGCCTACGATACCGTGAGCGAGACGAATGTTGTTTTGCGCGAGAGCGTCGGCATTGTGGGCAAAGTGGCAACCGCGAACAAGCTTGATGCCGTCAACGCCGCGTTCGCTGACGAGGCAAAGAAATTGGCCGAGATCCGCCACGAATCGGTCGTCAGTGTTCAAGACTACTTTTCCGAGCTCGACCGCCAATACCTCGTACTCGAATCCGTCACTGGATACAGCCTGACAAAATACTTTGAGCCCGGCGAAGCGAAACCGGCACTGACCGATGTTCTGTCCTGGGCAGAGCAAGTTCTCGGCGCGTTGCAGTATCTGCACCGGCTCTCGCCGCCAGTTACCCACGGCGAAATTAGGCCCGAGAATATCAAGCTTACGTCGGGAGCAAAAGTAAAGCTGTTGACCACGAAGATCTCCGAAAGACTGGGTTCCGGTGCGGTCCGAGAGGCACGTGGGCAGGCCAAAGATACGGCCTTCAATTACAGACCGCTCGAACAAATATGGCCCGACATCAGTTTCGCGATGCAAAAGGTCATCCTCGAAGGTTTTGATGAGAAAGCGGCCGGCGTGCTGCTGCGGCCACTCGATGCGCGAAGCGATATCTACTCTGTCGGCGCCAGCTTTTACCACGTGTTGACCGGTACGCCGCCAATTGACGTCCTTGAACGGTCGACCGCGATACTCGACGGAAAACCGGATCCGTTGCCGCGGCCGACCGATCTCGACGCGAGTATTCCGCCCGAGATCTCGGACGCTTTGATGCGTGCGATGTCGATCCGTCGTGAGAACCGATTTGATTGGGCGGTGATCATGAGCCAGGTCCTTCGCACGGCAGTGATCCGGGCGAAAGAACGCGAGTCAGAGCTCGCTCAAATACCTAAAGAAGAACCGAATACCGCCAAGGAGAAGCCCGTGGACAAAATTCCCATGCGATCCGAACGTGAACCTGAACCTGACTTTGATCACACTTCGCCCGAGGCGCACTTTGAGCTAAGGCGGCAACTGGTCGAGGACCGGCAAATTGAGCTGGAAGCCGAGCAGGCCCAGCTCGACGAGGAACGCAATAAGATCGAGCAACGCCGGCTCGAACTCGAGGCTGAAAAAGAACGACACGCAGGGGAGCGCGAGCGCTTGCGCGTCGAAGCCGAAGAGGCACGGCAGCGTGCCGAAATGGAGCGCCGGCGCCTCGAAAAAGAGAGACTCGAACAGGAAGCGGAAAAGGAGCGGAAGAAGATCGCCGAAAAACTCGCCGCGCTGGACGCCGAGCGTGAGCGAGAACGTGCGGAAGAAGAGCGCCTTCAAAAAGAGGCCGAGGCCGACCGCCAGCGTGCCGAGCAGCGTCTAAACGAACTGCGGGCCGAGCAGGAACGTCACCGTGCCGAGCAAGAGCGGATCGCGCTCGAGGCCAAACGAGAGCTTGACCTCGCCGAAAAACGGCTTTTGGAACTCTCAGGTGCCGACCTCGATCTAACTGAGCCCGAGGTTGTCGAGCCGGTCGAGCCGTCCGAACCGCCAGGGGCGCGTGAGGTCAAAGCTTTTGCAGATGCCGTGATATTCTCACCGACATTTGACTACGAGAGTATGAGCCCTGATCGGTCCGGCTTCAACTGGCACGTGCCTGTCGCCGGTGGCGTCGCGCTCCTGATCGTTGGTGGCGTGCTCGGATGGATGTTCATGCCGTCTGACGGCCCTGCGCCTGCCGCGTACGTTCAACCGGCCGCGATCGTCAAAGAGGAAACGAAACTGCCCACAGTGGAAAGTTCGCCGTTGCCCGAAACAGAGAAAGTCGCGTCTCAACCTGAAACTGAGCCGGTGCCTGCCTCCGTCGAGTCAGAGGCCGCGGCGCCCGCAACAGAAGCTCAAAAACATCCGCAAATAAGTGCGGTGCAGGAAAAGCAAAAGAGACCGGCCGCGGAAAAGGCGCCGGCCGCGAAGAAGAAAGTTACGGTCGATGACCTGATCAACGACAATTAATAACCAACGCCCCGAGGAAAGGATATGAACCGCGTACTCTTAGCATTTCAGCCGAAGCTGAGCCTGATACTGCTCCTTATCGCTGCGCCGACATTGACCGCGTTCACGATCGCGGTCCGGGCACAGGGCAGCCAGCTCTCGCTTGCCGACATTTTGATCGCCCTGCGGTCGAAAAAGGCCACGCTCACTGACCGCAACAAGATATTGACCGACGCGATAAATACGCGAGGCACGACGTTCGCGCTCACACCCGAGATCGAGAAGGAGTTGGCTGGAACAGGAGCCGATAAGGTGCTGCTCGACTCGATCCGCAAGCGGGCCCAGATCGCCAAGGTCACGGCCGTGCGGCAGCCGCCTGTCGAGACGAAACCAAAGGTCGAGCCGCCAAGGACCGAACCTGTGGCCCCGGCACCGGTACTCGATTTCGCGTTCTATGAAAAGCGGGCGGGCGAGAGCTTAGCTAAGGGCGATCTCGACGCGGCACTGGCCGATTACACGAAAGCGATCGAGATGAACGGTGCATCTGCGCCGGTGCGCATGGCGCGCGGTGACGCCTACGTCGCGAAGAAGTCCTACGCTCTCGCCATCGCTGACTTTACTAAGGTTATCGAGCTCGAGCCAACGAACGCCGTCGCCTTGGCACATCGTGCCGACGCGAACGAGAAACAGGGCGACGCCGCGGCCGCGCTCGACGATTACAAAAAGGCCTACACGCTTGACCCGACCATCGAGGCCGCAAAGCAGGCGGTCGAACGCTTCAATGCCGAGCAGGCAAAACTCACCCAACCAGCGGCGCCGGCGCCGGAGCCCGTTAAGCCCGCGGTCGTGCCTGAATTTGTGGACCTCGGTCAGATAAACGAGTCGCGTGCGGTCAGGATGGCCAAACCTCTCTACCCGCCGACCGCTCTTCGCTCGGGATTCGGCGGCCAGGTAGCCGTCGACATCGAACTCGACATCAACGGCAATGTCACGAAGGCAAAGGCGGTCAGCGGAAGCCCGTTCCTGAGACAATCCAGCGAGGACGCGGCTCGGCAATCAAAATTCAAGCCGGCAATGATAGGCGATAAGGCGGTCAAGGCCAAGGCAAGGATCATATACAGCTTTCTCGCCAAGCGCTGAACCCGTACCACAGAGCAGAAAACAAAAAGGCCGCGGGCGTAATGTTCGCTGCCTTTTCTTTGTGCTATGCCCTCTCGCCGGGCGGACTGTGTCCGGTGTCCGGCTGTCCGAGCGTTTTTTTCGTCCGGCGTGTCCGCGCTGTCCGAGCGTGTCCGAACGGCGTGATCAGTTGTCAAACAACGATCAAGGACGATCACAATACGCTCTTTTGAATGAAATTGAAACCCCAAAATGCGGATAATGCCGATTTTCGGCTAAGCGGCCCCAAATCCGCATTCCGAACTCCGCATTCCGCAATGCAGCGAAGCGTCGACGCCTATGGCAAAGAGATATTTGTCGAAAAACAAGACGAACGCGGCCGTCCCGTCATCTGGTACAAACTCAACCGCCGCGGCAACCGAATGCGTTATCTAAGAAAAGGAAGTACCGTGAGGGAAACAGTAGTCGCGAGAATCGCAGAATCGCAGGCCTGACCCCGATGCCGGTGTTTATGTTCATAGAGGATAGAAAGTGAAATAGTTTGCCGGCCATAATGGATCGCTTCGGTTTTCTTTGATAATTGCGTCCACACCCCATGCAAGATGATTTTCGCCAAGAAAGGGAGAAGTAAGCGATATGTCAACGTTTATCGTCACTTTTTGACCGACTGGCAGTTCGCCCAGATAGCAGACTGCGTCTCCGGAGCCATGTATTGGCAACCAACGACATTTTCCACGATCTGGATCAATTGAGAGTAGTTCTGAATTAGTGTTCGAGTGAATATTCAGATCCCCAATATCCTTTTGACCTAAGTTCTTTATTGTTAATTCGTACGAAGCTACCTTTGACGAAGAGCGGCGCTCGTTCACCCGATAGTCAAAGCTCAAATCCGTAAAAGGTCTCGTTGGTGGAGGTTGTGACTGGAGCACGACGGCAAAGTATTCTTCTGGATGCAGGCCGTCGTTGATCATGCAATTGATCTTTCTGGTTTCGAAATCTTGAAGGTATTCCCCCGCTTCTTCTTTGTTGTACGGAGGAACTTGCCAAACATTGTCCTCCGCGATCGTACAGTCTCTCCATTCGAAGTCGTTGGGTGCTAACTCATTGAAAACCGGTTGTAGGATCCGGACGTTTCTAAACACCTCTTCACTATCAGTAGAGATCTTGAATGAGACGATCGGATCTCCAAGATCGATGGTTTCGGTTCTCAAGTAGTAGACCTTGTTTTGGAACAGCTCGTAACCGTTAGGAAGCGACGGTATCTTCGGAACGCTCTCAATATGCGTTAGGTATTTTTTTGTTTCCCCAAACTGAGCGACGTGTTGGAACTTTATGGAGATCTCATCTTTGTCACTAAGTTCTCTGAGATCCGAAGGCCCGCACGCAAAAGAAAATAACGCGCACGCAATGAATACTAGTACTTTTAAGATCGCTTTCATTTAAGCGGCAGCCCTGAGATACCTGTCGCCCGCGATGCGGGAGACGGTGGGCTATTCGAACTCACTTTGCCAGGATCGCGCCCGGCTCATGATATCTGTTACCAGCTCATCTTTGCCTTTTGTGTATGCCTCGCGGTCGTCGGGGTATTCGGCGGAAAGGCGCGCCTTCAATTCGGCATAAGCGGCCCGGTCACCAGCATTTTGCCTTAGATATTCGCGAAACAGCACCCGTTCCCAAAAACGCCCGCCAACCTCGCATACATGGACGTGGTGAGTCCGACGAACACCGAAAGGCGGCATACCTTTGAACAGAAACTCGCGATCTGGTTCGGGGCTGTCTTCCCAATGGACATACTCGATGCTCTTGAGGGCGTTGACAACGGCCGGCCAATCCAGCGGCGATGCACCGATCAAAATGTCGATGATAGGTTTGGCAGGCAGGCCCGGCACCGCCGTACTGCCTATATGCTCGATGACGATGGACACCGACGAAGGGACGCATTGCCGAATAGAGAGTTCTTCCCTGACAAAATCGTCCGGCCACCGAGGATCGTAGGGAACGATCTGGATGACATCTTCAGCACGATTACTCCAACGCCCCGTTTTATCCTGAGTGATCTGTAGCACGAAACGGTTCAGGCCCCTATGCTTTGCCTTCCTCATTGCCTGCCCGCCGGAGCAAAACAGCGCCCAACAAAGACGGCATTATCAATGGGAGAGCAGGGATGCAGAGGATCATACCGGGCATAGCGTACCACGGCATTGACTCCGCCGGACTGGGTAGCTGGGCGATGAGGATCACGACAAGAGACAACGCGATAATGTTTAGGATGGCATATGCGAGCGAAGCCTTTCGACCCAGCAGACCGGCCCGTGCGAGAGAAACCGAATAGGCCGCTGCCCCAAAATAGGTCAGGGCAACTGCCAGCGACAGAAGGAGATTCTGAAATGGTCCAAGTGCGACGATGGTCGGCGCCATTTCTCCGCCTTGGTCCAAAGTAGAATACCCGGCGAATGTGAGCGCATTCCAAACGACCCATATCGGACCGGCCAAAATGACCGCGGCGAAGCCGAGCGTCGAATAAAATCGTTCGCCGGCTTCACTCAATGCCTCCCTGAGCATTACGAATCCGCCTGCTGCCAAGATCGCCACCAAGATCAGGGTAAGGTAGCGCATTTGGTTTTCGGCCGCGGTTGCCGCCCACGGACCACCAAGACCGACCCAGAGGAGCGCCAACATCGCAAATGGCGCCACAAGGAGCGTGCCTGCGAGCGCGAGCTGTCGCCGACTTTGCGCATCGGCTCTGATCGCCCGGGCACCCAGTGTCCACGCAGCGGCGGATATCGCCACGAATAGCACTGCTCCGATAACATGATATACACCCGGGATGCGAAGTGGGCGCGCCAGCACGGCACCGAATGCCACAAACGGCGTCGCGCAAAGGACTACGTAACTTATTCGCAGCTTGCTTTGTTCTGACAGCATCGAAGACCTCCTGAAAGAAAATCGGCAAAGCCTCTCAACGGACACATCGAACTAAACTGCAGATCGGTGCAAGCGGTTTTGGGAAACTTGCGCCCCTTGTTGGAACAGCGCAAATGTAGCACTAAGCCCTATCAATCGCAACAAAAAGGCCTCGTCGGGTGACGAGGCCTTTTGTTAATTACCACGCGTGAGCCAATGCACAATGGACAATGCACAGTGCACAATGACGGAACCATTGCAGAATGCGCAATGCAGAATGCATAATGACCGAACCTGCGGCCTTTATTCTTTGATTCTCAATTCTAGATCCGGCCACCTCTTCCGGTCGCGTTTCTAAGCGGATGGTGGCGGAGGCGGAGGCGTCGAGATGACGGGATTCGCCTGCGAGAAAGCCTTAAGCTCACGACAGGCTAGATAGCCGCGGATCAGTGAATATCCCGCGAAGGCGTGGAACGCGGCCATGAAAAAGTCTTGAAGCAGCAAGACGATCACGGCGTCGATCGCATAGAAAATGATGCCGACGAGGAACGCCGTTCGCGAGAGTTTGTTCGCAAAATAGCCTGCCAGCACGAAGCCCATAATAACGATAAGGTCGAAGACTATCGAGACGGCTTTCAGCGCGACTGGGGCGCCCTCTCTGATGGACGCGTCGATGACAGCGTCGGCAATCTCTGTGATGCCAAGGCCTGCCAGGAAATGGACGTTGCCGCCGGCGACGAAAATGACCGTATTCACCACCGATAATCCGGCGATCCAGTAGAACCAATTGGCACCTCGCTTGGCGCGTACGATCAAGTCCGGGTCGGGGCCTGACGGCGTTACATTTTCATCTGCGCCGGTCGATGGGCGCTCTTGTTCGAGTCCGAGGAGATCGCTCATATGTTTTGGACAGGGAATCTGCTCTAAGCGGGAAAGATTATAGCCGCAGCTTCTCAAGAAACGCAAACGGCTTTCGTGCCGCTCGGATCCTTTCTTGTGCCGAGCCGCACTTTGCTGTATATATTGTCAGTCCCCAAAATATTGATCGTTTCGGTCGTGTACTCATGAAGTATCGTGTGCTCGTCGGATCCGGAAAAAGGAGATTCAAAATGAAAAGACTATTCCTTGCTCCCTTAATTACGGCTTGCCTGTTGTTTTTGGCCGCCTCGGCATTCTCACAGTACTCGATCACGGTGCTGCCAACTCTCGGCGGCGCCAGCCTGGCGCAACGCATCAACGACAAGGGGCAGATCGTCGGCGATAGCGATCTGCCCGACGGCGGGCCACCGCATGCCGCGTTGTGGTACAGGGGAACGGTCACTGACCTCGGCACGCTCGGCGGCGATACAAGTATCGGCAACGACATAAACAACCGCGGCCAAGTGACCGGTATTAGCCAAAATGCCGGCGGAGCGTTCCGGTCCTTTCTTTGGGAAAACGGCGTGATGGCGAACATAGGGAATTTCGGCGGCGGATCGACCCGTGCGTTCGGCATAAATCAAAATACCGAGATCGCAGGATTCGGTCGTGTGGGCGGCCCGGGTACGCCAACGCATGCATTCAAATGGCACAACGGCGTTTTCACCGATCTCGGTACGCTCGGCGGCATCGCCAGCTTCGCATATGACATCAACGACCAGGGCTGCGTCGTCGGCGAAAGCGAGTTCGATCCCGGCATTCCCGGGCTGACACACGCGTTTGTGTGGTGCGACGGAGTCATGACAGATCTTGGCACCCTTGGCGGGCCGTTCAGCGCCGCAAACGCCATCAATGAAAATGGTCAGATCGTCGGAATCGCGCTGACGGCGGATTTCGAAGCGCATGCGTTCTTGTACCAGCGAGGTGTAATGAGCGATCTCGGTGTGCTGCCCGGAGGCCACTTCACCGGAGCCACCGGCATCAACGCGCGCGGACAAGTGGTCGGGATCAACTCGCCCGATCCGGGCAACGGGCTGCCGCGAAACGCCGTGCTCTGGTACCGGTCCGCCATAACGGAGCTGCCGCTCCTCGCGAGCGCTGAAGAGGGATTTGCAAATGATGTAAATGCGTCAGGAACGATAGTCGGAGTGAGTACTGATTCCGAGGGCCGGCGTCACGCTGTGGTTTGGACACGATGAGATAATTAGTAAAAAAAGGCCTCGTCGAGTGACGAGGCCTTTGTTAATTACCAGGTTTAAGAGAGGCGTGAGCTAAAAGGAAATTACATTCCCATGCCCATGCCGCCCATGCCGGGCACCGTCGACTGCGGTTGGCTCCAGCGACTTGTTAGGCGGCGGGATGCTCATCTAAACCTTTCGTAAATAATCTCGCCAAAGGACGCGCAAAAACCAGAAAACAAAAGCCTCCGACGGCCTGGACGGATAACCTAAGTAGATCCAACGCCAAATCAAGCTCATACCTCGTAACATAATCAGCCGAAGCTTTGGAAATACCAAAAATGTCATTTACAAGATAGGTAAGGCCAAGCAAGACATAAAAGAAAAGATATAAGCCGAAAAACCTCATCAATAGAACCGCAATTTGTGTGATTTGCATAAAATGTGTCTAGCCTCCTAACTTATGACTGGGCGGCATGATTCCGCTCAATACCCATATTTCGTGTATTATCCCGAATCATTCGAGATAATAACCTTTAACTTGGGACTTGCTTACGTGAAATGTAGCAGTTAGCGTTTTGCTTCGCAAGAAAAAGGCCTCGTCCAATGACGAGGCCTTTGTTAATTACCACGCTTGAGAGAGGCGTGAGTTAAAAGGAAATTACATTCCCATGCCCATCATTTTGCCTTTAGGGCGAAGCTTTTGACGGCGTCGCCGATGAGTTTGCCGGAGTTGGGCACGGCGGACAGGGCCCTGCCTGCAATGTTGATGGTGGTCTTATTCCAGCATAACGTTGTCATGTACGCCTTATCGCCATCAATTGTTAGTTCGAAGGCCGCGCCGCGATACTTGCCGAGGTGAACGGGCGTCTCGCGGAGCACCTTAACGTTCTTTGCGTGTTGGAGTGTGCCCCGAAAGCCGGTGAGAAAGTTTGCGACATCGGCATCGGTCCTGACCGCGGGATCCTTGACCTCGACCGAGACCGAAACCAGTCCCTCTTTGATATTGCAACTATAGTCGCGGCCGTACTCGTTCGCACTCATCTTGACACATTCGCGCGGAAGGGCGATCTCGAATCCGTCCGACTCGGATGTGTAAACGTAGTGCCCGATGTCCGCCAGCGAAACCGCCTGCGCCGACGCACCGACCGCACCAGCCACACCAGCCAATGTCACGATCAGAAGCACGATAAGGCTCTTAATGTTGTTTGTCATATGTTGGGCTAGTAGTTGCCGGCGGCTATCGGAGACTTTTGGCCACTCGCTTCCTGGGCGATCTTGACGCCGACGGAGGCGCCGATGCGGGTGGCGCCGGCTTCGAACATGGCACGGGCATCGTCGATGCCTTTGACGCCGCCTGAGGCTTTTACGCCGAGAGATTTGCCGACGGTGTGGCGCATGAGGGCGACGTCGTGGGCGGTCGCACCGCCTTTGGCAAAACCGGTAGATGTTTTGACGAAATCCGCGCCTGCATTCTTGGCGGCGAGGCAGGCCCGGACCTTTTCTTCGTCCGTCAAAAGCGCGGTCTCGATGATCACTTTGCAGAGAATATGGTTCTCGTGGGCGGCGTCGACGACAGCTTGAATGTCGTCCTCGACGGCGCAATCGTCGCCCGATTTGAGCTTGCCGATGTTGATGACCATATCGACCTCGCGGGCGCCGTCAAAGATCGCCCGGCGCGCCTCGTAGGCCTTGACGTCGGAAAGTGTTGCACCGAGCGGAAACCCGATGACCGTGCAAACCGGAACGCCTGAACCTCTCAAGAACTCCGCAGCTCGCTTGACCCAGCCGGGGTTGACGCAGACCGACGCAAAGCCGAATTCAGCGGCCTCATCGCACAGTTTTTTGATATCTGCTTCGGTCGCCTCGGGCTTTAGTAACGTGTGGTCGATCAGGCTTGCCCAATCGTGGGCGGTCGCCGTCTCGCCAAGGACAATGCCGATACGCTCGGCACCGGCATCAACGATCCGTTCGATGTCGGCATGGCAAAAGGTCGGGCAATACTCCTCGCCGCCGAGCTTGGCGAGCACCATGTCGGTGATCTGGTCGATAAGCTGGTTGTAATTGCCGTTGGATTGCATGCCCAAGACCTATTCTAATGTATTACTATCGGCTTTAGTATCGCCGTTGGCTTTAGCCAACGGTTTTCGACACAGCTTTTACTCGGGCTTTAGCCCAACAACCGGTTTGGGCTAAAGCCCAGTTAAGGGCAATGCCCACATCCCGTTGCCTAAAGGCAACGGCAATGATGAAACTCCCTACATTAAACCCTATACTGCCTGTCTATGTTATCGATCTTGCCGACGCGTTTTTTGTGGCGGTCCTCGCTGATGTCTGTCGATAGGAAACCTTCGACGATCTGCTTGATCTCATCAAACGAATTCTGCCCGGCACCGAGCGTCAAAACGTTAGCGCCGTTGTGCTCGCGCGAGTTCTTGGCAAGTGCGACCGAATAGCAGGCTGCGGCACGGACGTTCGGCACCTTGTTTGCGGTCATAGCGCTGCCGATGCCTGCTCCGTCGATAATGATGCCGACATCGACCTGCCGGCCGCTGACCGACCTGGCGACGGCGTGGGCAAAGTCGGGATAATCGACTGCGTCCTCGCTGTCGGTGCCAAAATCGCGGATATTCAGGCCTAGATCGGTGAGAAGATCCTTGAGCTGCTCCTTCGTCTTGAATCCGCCGTGGTCCGAGCCGATCGCCACCGAACGGACCTTGGTCATATTCTGCCGCGGCTTTTTTCGAATGAGCTCAATATTGCGTTCGTTTACGATGTCCTGGGCGAGCGAAGTGAACTTTGCATTCTCGGCGACCCGGACGCGTGAGCCTGCCTCGAGGCCGCGGAGGTCGTCTTCGGTGAGCAGCGACTTGGCTGACTCGTCGCGGTCCCATTCGCGACCGAGCTTCTCCTGCAAGGAATTGACAACCACATGCTCGACCTCAGGCGCGGATGCAGCTTGCGGTTCGCTCTCGCCTTCCGTCGGCACGGTCGCGAGTACCTGTTTTACGAGTTCACGGACCCGATCGCGTGTTTCTTTATCGGCCATGTTGAAAATGAAGCGTCAGTTGAATAATATTTGCAAATACCGATTCTTTCAAACCAAGAGGAAAATATGGCCGCTGAGTCCGCACAAACGGCGTCGACAGAATATACAAATCCTAATCTCGAGGTGCTCTATTCCGAGCAGCAGATCCGCGACCGGATACACGAGTTGGGCGAGCAGATCACCCGCGATTATGCAGGTAAGGACCTCGTGCTGGTTAGCGTCCTAAAAGGTTCGTGCGTCTTTCTCGCCGATCTGATGCGCGTCATCGATCTCAAGCTAACGATCGATTTCATGTCGGTGTCAAGCTACAAGAACGAGATGCGATCCACGGGCGACGTTGAGATCCTCAAGGACCTGAGCAACTCTATCCGCGGCAAAGACGTGCTTGTGGTCGAGGATATCATCGACACGGGCCTAACACTCTCGCGTCTGCTCGACATACTTGGTTCGCGGGGTGCCGATTCGATCAAACTTGCGAGTTTTCTTGATAAACCGGAGCCGAGGATCAAAAAGGAGTTAAGCATCGACTACGTCGGCTTCACCGTCCCTAACAAATTCGTGGTCGGATATGGCCTCGATGCCGCGGGGCGATATCGGAACCTGCCATTTATTGCTGTTGTGAAGAATCCGGCTGAAGCATAAGGTTTCAGGGGAAATCTTGCCTGTATGAGTTGACCGTACGTGGGCATTTCCGTATAATCTACACTTTTCGATAGCCGGCCCTGGTGCCGCCTGTCGACACGGAGCTAACGTAAATGAGTTACGCAATTATCAAAACCGGTGGAAAGCAGTTTGCCGTTGAGAGCGGCCAAACGCTGCGCGTGCCAACGATCAAGGACGCTGAGGCGGGTAAGAAAGTTGACATCGACACGCTGGTAGCGGGCGGTAAGGTCGGCGCCGGCACCCTTAAGGCGACCGTCGTCGGGCATGGCAAGGGCGAGAAAGTCATTGTCTTTAAGAAAAAGCGCCGCAAGCAGTACAAACGCAAGCAAGGCCACAGGCAGGGGTACACGGAGATCAAGATAGAGAAGGTTTAGTTATGGCTCATAAGAAAGGAATGGGTTCATCCCGTAACGGCCGCGATTCGAATGCGCAGCGGCTCGGGCTCAAGAAATTTGGCGGCGAGCATGTCCTCGGCGGCAATATCCTCGCACGTCAGCGCGGCACAAAGTGGAAGCCCGGCAACAATGTCGGCCGCGGTAAGGACGACACGCTCTTCTCACTGATCGAGGGGTTTATCAAATTTGAGGACAAGGGCCGCCGGGGCAAGTTCATCAGCGTGTATGCTGAGGGAGCGCCTGAATTGGCTTCCTAACTCCAGAAGGATCACATCAAAACAAGGCGTCGAGCTGAAGGTTCGACGCCTTTTTTGCGCCCAAATTCGGCAATAAGCCATTGTTTTTATCGATAGAGAAAACTTTTTTTCGATATGTTTTCGCCCGAATCATAACGCGGTGTCGTGAAGTACCGACGATGTTAAATCCATGTAACTTATGCCACCAAAAACCTTGCCCGATTTTCCACATTTTCATCCACAGCTTCGTCCACAGCTTATCCACAAGATTTCCACAGAAGGCCCGTAAAATAAGGGCGAAAGTTAAAGTACTTTCTACTTGACTTCGTATTTTTTTGCTGTAAACTCGGTTTCACAGTCGAGATCGCTACGGGGATTTTGACCGGCCTCGGGAAGAGGGACGGATGTGGTGACACGACCGTCCGAGGACAGAAGGAGCGGAAAGCCGCTGTCCAGTACGTTCGAGGCCGAAGCCGAAAGGCTTGGCGCCGGTAGGCAGGCATGCCAACCGGAGGTCATCCGGATAAAAACGGATGACGCTCAACTGGAGAAGATCAACCAGGCGAGTGCAACGCCGCTCGATATGCGGCTCCTTCGGGAGACACGCAGCGGGCCTCGTTGCCGGGGACGTAACCGGCGGTGGAGGAAAAGCCACCTTATCAAAGACCTAACGGCACCGTACCTTCGGGTACAAACATGTTGGATTCGTTCAATTTTGGGTGCTGACCGGGAATTGCTCTCCGCAGAGGATTGTCGGGATACAAATCGGTGGTCCGACCGTGTACATGGGACGACCACCAACCTTTTCGAACACCTCGGTGAACAAAAAGGAATAACAAAGGCGTTCGTTTTGAGCAATCGGAACGACGCTTTTGTTTTTTTTGCGCCCCCCTGAGATCTCAAATTTGAAATTTCAATTTTGAAATTGCCCAACCCTGAGGTCTTCTAACCAAGTCGGCCAATTTGGTCTGTTTGCGCACTGTCATTCCAACGCCTAGAATCTGAAATTTGAAATCGAAGATCTGAAATGTTTCTCGACCGCGTAAAAATCAAGGTCAAAGCCGGCAACGGCGGGGACGGCGTAACCGCCTTTCGCCGTGAAAAGTTCGTTCCGCGCGGCGGCCCGTCCGGCGGCGACGGCGGTGTTGGCGGCAGCGTTTGGCTCGAGGCGAGCGAGGGCCTGAACACACTATTGCACCTCCGCTACAACCCGGAGCACAAGGCCGAGCGCGGCCACCACGGCGAAGGCTCGAACCGTTCGGGCAAGGACGGCGTGGACGCAATCGTAAAAGTGCCGGTCGGAACGCAGGTCCTGGACGCAGAAACGAACGAGCTCCTATTCGATTTTACTGAGCCAGGCCAGCAATACATGGCCGCAAAAGGCGGCAAGGGCGGCTGGGGCAACGCACATTTTGCGACATCAACCCGACAAGCGCCGAAATACCATTACAACGGTCGCCCGGGTGGGGAAAAGGAACTTCAACTGGAGCTGAAGCTCATCGCCGACGTCGGACTAGTGGGCTATCCGAACGCGGGAAAATCCACGTTAATTTCGGTCATCTCGGCTGCTAAGCCGAAGATCGCCGATTATCCGTTTACTACTCTAGAGCCAAACCTCGGAGTCGTCGACATTGGAGATTTTCGAACTTTTGTGGTCGCCGACATTCCCGGCTTGATCGAGGGGGCGAGCGAAGGTGCCGGCCTGGGCCACCGCTTTCTGCGGCACGTCGAGCGGACAAAACTCATTCTCCACCTTGTCGATGTTTCGTCAGCATCCGGCCGCGATCCGGTCTCGGATTATGAGGTGATCAACCGCGAGCTGGCAAATTACGACTCGGAGCTTGCCGCTCGGCCGCAGATCATCGTCGCGACAAAGATCGACGCACTTGATAATCCCGAACGACTGGAAGCTTTGCGAAAACGTGCAGAAAAAGACGGCAAACCGTTCTTTGCGATCTCGTCAGTAGCAAACCAAGGGCTCAAGGAACTTGTTGCGGCGGTCGCTCAGCGATTGATCGGCATCTCGACAACAAACGCATGAAACGACTCGCATTTTATGGCGGCAGTTTTGATCCGGTCCATAACGGGCACATGGCTATCGCCCGCACATTGCTGAACCAATTCCAGCTCGATGAATTCACCTTTGTTCCCGCCTTCCATGCTCCGCACAAGCGTCGCGCTCAGCCGACGTCGGCATACGATCGGTACGCGATGCTCTGCCTGGCAACGCAGAACGACACGAAGATCAGCGCTTCGAAGATGGAGATAGAAATGCCCGAAAGACCATTTTCTGTCGAAACGCTTGCTCGCCTGAATGAGCAGTTTCCCGAAAATCAGATCTTTTTTGTGATGGGAGCCGACTCGTGGATGGAAATAACCGCGTGGCGGGAATGGGAAAGCGTACTGAGCGCATCGAATCACATTGTCGTCACGCGGCCTGGCGTAAATGTCGGGTTTGATCACGTGACCGACGAGATCCGCAAGACTATCGTCGACCTCCGAGGCAGTGAGCAGCCGGCAAGGATCAATGAACGATCAATATTCGTCACAGACGCGGTCAACGTCAACATTTCAGCCACCGAGATTCGACGCAAAGTTCGCGAAAATGATCCTGCGTGGCAGGTCGATGTTCCCCCCGAGGTTGCAAATTACATCGAAAAATATCAGATTTATAGTTAATGGAAGAAACGCAGGAAAGATCGCTGCACCACGCTGCGGTCAAAATGGAGATAGCCGCCAGGCCAATACCCTTCGCAGAACTCGATCCCGAACTTCAACTGGCCATCAAGTGTGCCGCCGACAAGAAGGCGTTCGATATCGTCGCGCTCGACCTGCGCGAGATCGCGAGCTTTACCGAGTTCTTCGTGATCGCGACCGGCAATAACCAGCGGCAGGTTCAGGCCATCGCCGACGAGATCAACGAACAATTGAAAAAACAGCTTCAAACGCGGCCGGTCCGGATCGAGGGCTACAACTCGTCAGAATGGGTCCTGCTTGATTACGGCGATTTCATCTTTCATATCTTCAACGGCGAAGCCCGTGAATTCTATGATCTCGCACGACTCTGGCGGGATGCGCGAAAAGTTGAACTACCGACCGATCTGTAAATGAGATTTCGATTTATCTGGGTCGGAAAGGCCAAAGACGCGAATTGGCGGGCGCTGCAGGACGAATACCTGCAGCGTCTTTCGCATTTTGTTAAGTGCGAGGTTGTCGAGATCCGCGACGCAGATAAGCAAACAGAGGGCAACCGAATTCTGGAAAAACTGAATCAAAAGACCTTTGCCTGCGTCCTGGACGTGGATGGCCAGGGCCTCTCGTCCCGGGAGCTCGCAAAAAAAGTTGAAAACTGGCAGAACAAGGGGATCGGGGAAATATCCTTTATTGTGGGAGGCGCAGAAGGGTTGTCGCGAGAGGTTGCCGAGAAGGCCGATCTTAGGTTATCCTTATCGTTTCTTACTTTTACGCACGAGATGGCTCGTGTTGTATTGCTGGAGCAATTATATAGAGCATGCACGATCATAAAGGGTTTTCCGTATCAAAGATGACTAAAACGCAACAAAAGGAAATCAGACAAAAATTGCTCGCCGAACGCGAGCTGCTGATCGATAAGCTGAACGGCAACGATCTGTCGATCGACGACTCGGAGACTCCCGATCCGGTCGATCTGGCCGTCAGGAACTACTCAAAGAATGTGATGCTCGCGGTGTCCGAGAACGAGAGCAAGCAGCTCACCTTGATCGACGAGGCCCTGACCCGCGTTGAGGACAAGGAGTATGGCAAATGCCAGAACTGTGAAAAGGACATCAACCCAAAGCGCCTCGCCGCCATTCCCTGGGCCCGTTACTGTCTCGATTGCCAGGAACTGCTCGAACAGGGCCTTCTCGATGAGGAATAGCCTGAGTTCATGCTGCGGGCCGTCGCAAATTCCCTCTCCTCAATAATCTATCCGCAACAATGCCGCGTCTGCTCAGGCGAGGTCGCTAACACCGACGACGGCGTCGCCTGTGCTTCGTGTTGGACCGAAACGCGCATCTTTAGTGGGAGTGAAATGCTCTGCCGTAAATGCGGAGCTTTTTTTGCGGCCGAGGCGGCAATCGTTCCCGTTTCATGTCACAAATGCGACGATCATTATTATGAAAAGGCCGTGGCGGTCGGCGTATACGAAAAGGCGTTGGCTGCCTCGATCCTGGACCTGAAGTCAGTGCCCTGCCTGGCGACGCGTATCGTCCGCGCCCTCGAATCGCTGCCAAGCCGGGAGATCTTTCAGGATGTCGACGTCTTGATACCGGTCCCGCTCTCGCGTCTGAGGGGTCTTGAGCGAGGTTTCAATCAAGCAGAGATCATTGCAAACGCGGTTTCGCGGTCGACCGGCATTCCGGCCGATAAACTTACCCTCGTGAGAAAGATCCACACGCCGATGCACCGGATCGGCATGGACCAGAAGGCGCGGGAATTGACGATCCACAATGCGTTCGAAGTTCTTCGCCCAAAGCTGATCGCCGGCAAAGCGGCGGTCCTCATAGACGATGTACTCACGTCCGGAGCGACCGCTTCGCAGGCAGCAAAAACGCTAAAGAAAAATGGCGCGGCTCGAGTGAAAGTCTTCACGCTGGCACGTGCGATCCTTCATTAACGATACGGGATCACGGAGTGTCGGCGCTTGGTACGGGGATATCGCCCGACGTTCCCCAATGAATGGCGAACAGCGAACTGTTCGAACTCTGCAGGATGTACCATGTTCCATTCGACGGACGAAAAACGCCCACATCGTTGTTGCCGTCCCCATCGTAATCGCCGGCAACGGGCACATCATTCTGGACACCCCACTGCGTCGCCCGCAGGCCGCCAGTCGTGCTTAGCAGGGCATACCACACACCAGTTGATGGCCTGAATACAGCCTGATCTATTTTACCGTCACCATCGTAATCGCCCTGTGCAGGCACGTCGCCTGTTGTTCCCCATTGGACAGCGTGGAAGGCCCCGTTGGAGCTGTTGAGCCGATACCAGACCCCGCTGCTCTCGCGCCAAACGCAGACGTCGGATCTGCCGTCGCCGTCATAATCGCCTGCTACCGGCTTGTCACCAGACGTTCCGAAATGGACCGCCAGCTCACCATGTGCCGACGACCTTATATACCAATAACCATCTGACGGCCGGAAGACCGTGGGATCTGCCCTCCCGTCTCCGTCATAATCGCCTGAGGCAGGAATGTCGTCGGGCTCGCCCCAGTGGAATGAAACAACGGTAGCGTCGCTGCTGCGCAGATATGCCCAATTGCCGTGCGATGGGCGAAAGCTGCCGATATCCGTGATGTTGTCGCCATCATAATCCTCAGGCGCTGGTATGTCATTTACAAAACCGAACTGGATGAATCGAAACGCTCCATTCGAGCTGTTCAACTGATACCAAACACCAGTGGACGGACGAAAGACCGCGATGTCGGTCTTCAGATCGCCGTCCAGGTCCGCGGAGGCTTTAGCCCTTACAAGCTTATCGATCTGTGCACGATCGTAACAGACATAGATAGCTCCGTCTTCGTCCTCACCAAACGAGGTTATACGCCACGAGCTGGCCAGCACCGACTGCGTCATCCCATTCCAGAGAAATATCTCTCCGGTGCAGTAATCGCCGTATACGTACCCGCCGAAAGGAAGGTCGCCGTGTGTCCCGCGATACACGTAACCGCCGACGATAGCGCATCGGGGGCCGGTATGCTCGTACTGAAAAAGCGGCATTAGATAGTGGGTCGGATCACAAAGTCCAGGATCGTTGTTCGTACACTGCGTCCCTTCATAAACACGCCAGCCATAGTTGCCGCCGCCGGCGCCGTTCTCGAGAACATCGACCTCTTCGATGAGATGTTCACCGGTATCACCGATCCAAAGCTGATCTGTCTGCCGGTCGAAAGAGAAGCGCCAGGGATTGCGAAATCCCATCGCCCATATCTCCTGACATGTGGCGGCGGTCGGTATATTGTTATCGCAACGGCCGGTGTCCTGACCCACGAAAGGGTTGGTCGGCGGTATCACATACGGAGGTGAAGTACTGTTTGGATCGATCCGTAATATCTTGCCCAGGAGGTTCGCACGGTTCTGAGAACGATTGCCCGGATCATTCACCGATCCGCCGTCGCCCATGCCGATATACAGATATCCGTCGGATCCAAACTCGATCATGTCACTGTTATGGTTCGGGAACGGTTGTGGGATGACGAGCAGGATCCGCTCGGTGGTGATATCCCCCATATTCGAGTTGCCGTTTCGAGTCACGGTTTGATATTCGGCGATGACGCTTGCCTCGTCGCCTACGCGAGAGTAATCAACGTAGAACTTACCGTTGCTTGTGAATTGGGGATGAAAGGTCAACCCAAGAAGGCCGCGCTCGTCGCCGAAATTTCCGATCGGCGTGATCTTGGATGATAAGTCGATGAAGTCGGTCGGGTTCGTCGCGCCCGGCTGGAAAACTTTTATGATACCTGTCTGCTGCACGACAAAGATGCGGTGGGTACCATCTCCGGCGCTCCGCAACAGCACGGGCCTTGAGACCTGACCGCCTGCGACACTCGCAAACGTCCGCAGCCGTAGCGTGTACGGCGCAGCCTGACCCCAAACCGATACCCCAACGAAAAACATCAAAGCCGCCGCCACTAGCATCGATCCAGTAATTCTCATTTGTCCCCCCTGGAATTCGAGTATAGCGCGCGGCGATTTATAGACGATATCGGATCTTTGACCTCCGTAGCTCGGCATCACGGTTCTCCAGATTTTGCAGACGAAGAGTAATGTCAGCGGTCATCTCCAACTCGGCACGCTCGCCGCGTGTGAGATGGAATTGTCCGGCTGCGGCGATCATCGCGGCGTTGTCGGTCGAAAGATGTTTCGACGGAAAATATACCGGTACACCGAGCCGCTCTGCCGCGGCCTCAGCTACCGAACGTAACGCCAGGTTACACGCAACACCGCCGGCGACGATGAGCGTCTTTGGCTGCAGCTTTATCGCTAACTTTGAAAGCGTGCCGACCAACGAGGCGACGACCGATGCCTGGAAGCTCGCGGCCATGTCCCTGATCTCCGTCGACGGTTCACCGCCGTTCGCGACCGGCTCGATCCCGCTCTCGCGAATATGCCGCGATACGGCGGTCTTCAGCCCGCTAAAGCTCAAGTCGGGCCGGCCGTCGGAGATCTTGGCCTGTTTGAATTTGAATCGCTTTGGATCGCCGCCGACGGCAAGTTTCTCTATCGCGGGCCCACCCGGATAGCCCAAACCCAGCATCTTCGCCACCTTGTCGAACGCCTCGCCCGCCGCATCGTCGCGGGTTCGCGAAACGACCTTGTATTTGCCTTCCTCGGGGATGTGAAAAATGTTGGTGTGCCCGCCCGATACGATCAGAGCAAGAGCGGGATATTCGATCGGCGGATTCTCGAACGCGACCGAATAAACGTGGCCCTCGATATGATTCACGCCGACGATCGGGATGTCGAGCGACCATGCCAGCGACTTTGCATAGCAGACGCCGACCAGGAGCGAGCCGATCAGCCCCGGCCCTTGGGTAACAGCGATCGCGCCGATGTCTTCTAATTTGACCGACGCCTGCGTCAACGCCTGTTCAACGATCGGTTCTATCTTTTCAAGATGCTCCCGCGACGCCAATTCAGGCACGACGCCGCCCCATGGGCGGTGCAGATCGATCTGCGAAGCGATGACGGACGAGAGTATTTCGCGCCCGTCTCGCACTACGGCCGCCGCCGTCTCGTCGCACGAGCTTTCGATGCCGAGAATAAGCATGTATTCAGGATATCAGGCTATGGAAGGATCATGCATTTACCGCGGGGCCGGGGAACAACGCGATGATGTCGAGCACCTGTCTCTCCGTCACGATGCCGCTGGGAAATCGCTCGGCGATCTCGCTTCGCAGCCGGTAGGCGTGATCGGCGAGATATGCATCGAGGTCCTCGCGCGAATCGCAATGGTAACCGATACGATAAACGCCATCGCTGCCGGCAAAGAAGGCCGCCTCAAACCTGCCGGTCCCGAGCACGGCCGGAATATGGCTCTCAGCCATGAATTTCTCAAACTCACCTCTGACGTTTTCGTCGACCGTCACTGTGACTTCGTATATCAGCATTACCTTACTCCCGTAAACAGCGTCTTTTCATCGACAAAACAGAGGCCGTTGCCGAAGGGGTCGCGGCAGTAGAATGAGCGTTCGCCCCAGGGCCGGACGTTTATTTCGCCTGAGGGCGAGCCGTGGACGTCGTCCTTTTCGAAGCAGTCGAGCTCTTTTGCGCGGGCAAAAACGGCCTCGAGGTTGGCGACGGCAAAGTAGATGTGATCGCCGATCGGCGTTCCGTTGTTCTCGATGACCGCGAATATCACCGGTCCGCAGTCGAAGTACCGTCTCCCGCCATGGATCAAACGTCCCTCGGTATCGAACAACTGCTGGTAAAACGCGTCGGCTTTTTTTGAGTCCGTCACAGGAACAAAGACGCGAAAGATCGACGGTGTGTCTGCCATAACCTCTGTCGGACGAGGGCGTCCGCGTTCCGATATTATTTCATCTCCGTCGCTGCTTTTTGCTTGACGGCCTTGTTGGCGTCGGCGGGGGTGATCTCGTCGCCTTTTGCGTTGACGTAGTGCAGGTCGAACGGCAAGTCGGAGTAGACAAAGATCTGGCACGACGAGTTGCAGTGGAATTGGTGGATGTGCTTTGAGGGCAGCATCGCAAATCCGCCGGAGTGCAGCGTCATCGACTTGTGGTCCTTGACGTCAATCCGCGCGACGCCGCTCGCGATCATTACACGCTCGGTCGGCGTGTGCCAGTGCCACGGTATCGTGCAGCCGGTGGCGATCGAGGCAAAAATGATTGTGTTGCCCTGTGACGGGTCGCCGCTCACCACATTGCCGCGGGCACACGTCGGCAGCGGCGGGATCGTCGTCAGCTTTCTGTCGGCGACGTTGCCGCCGTGAGCCATGTCCATCTGCGCGCTAGCGTACGCCGCCATCAGCAAGATCGACATCATCGGAAATAATACGAACTTCGCTTTTATATTCATAGGTGTCCTCCTGAATTACCGTGTGTGTCTTGGATCAAGTTCCGCGCATCGGAAATTTAGCACTAACCGCTTTTTGGCGCAAGAAAAGGCCCCGTCGACAAGACGAGGCCTCTTGATAGGAACCCGGTCGCTACGACTCCCGGTACTGACTATTCCTCTTCGTCATCAGCGGCGAGGAGCGTGGCACTAGTGACGAGGTCTTCGTCGCCGCATCTTATCAGCGTGACGCCCTGGGCGGAGCGGCCAGTCTCGCGGATCTTGTCGACGCCGAGGCGGATGAGCTTGGCCTGCTGGGTGATGATCATGATCTCGCTCTCTTCCTCGATGGGGAACGACGCAACGACTTTGCCGGTCTTTTCGGTGGTCTTCATGTTGATGACGCCGATGCCGCCGCGGCGGGCGAGGCGATAGCTCGAGACAATGGTCTGCTTGCCAAAGCCTTTTTCCGAGACCGAAAGGATCTTTTCGGTTCCCTCCTGCGAGACCGAACAGACCGAGACCACGTAATCGCCCTTTCTCAGATTCACGCCGCGAACGCCGCGGGCCGCACGGCCCATCGGGCGAACATCCGTTTCCTGAAATCGCACCGCCATACCGTCGTGCGTCGCGATCAATATCTGCCGCTTGCCGTCGGTGCGGATGATGTCGAGCAGCTCGTCGCCTTCATCGATGTTGATGGCGTTGATGCCGTTCGCACGGATGTTTGCGTAATCGTGGAGCGCCGTCTTTTTGATGACGCCGTTTCGCGTGACCATAGTGAGATACACTTCCTCGTTAAAATCGCGGACGGGCATCACGGCCACGAGCTTTCGCTCGCTCGAGAGCTGGACCATGTTGACCACGGCCTTGCCGCGAGCGGCGGCGGCCGCCTCTGGTATCTCGTGGACCTTCATCTTATAGACCTGGCCGTCGTCGGTGAAGATCATCAATGCGTCGTGCGTCGACGCGGTGAAAAGATGCTGGACAAAATCTTCGTTCTTGGCCGTCGCACCGAGACGGCCCTTGCCGCCGCGGCCCTGACGCGAGTACGTCGAGACAGGCGTCCGCTTGATGTAGCCGGCCTTTGTGACCGTGATGGCGACCTCTTCGTCGGCGATGAGGTCCTCGATATTGAACTCGGCGTCGGCGTCGACGATTACGGTGCGACGTGCGTCGCCGTAAGCTTTTCTGATCTCGCTCAACTCGTCCGTGATGACCTGTCGCAGGACGCTTTCGTTGGCGAGGATGTTTTCGAGCTCGGCGATGTGCTTGATGATCTCGGCGTATTCGTCGAGTATCTTCTGACGCTCGAGCGCCGACAGGCGACGCAATTGCAGGTCGAGGATCGCCTGTGCCTGGATGTCCGAGAATTCGAGGCTGCCGATAACCCTTCGCAGGTCTTTTAGGAATTGCTCCTCGGTCTTGCTGCCGGTGATCCCCTTCCATTTCTTGACCTCGGGGAGCGTCTCGAAGTTTGCGGTCAGCCACAACTTGGCCTCGTCGACCGAGCGCGAATTGCGAATGAGCGGGATGATATGGTCGAGTGCGTCGATCGCCTTGTTGAGGCCCTCTAAGATGTGTGCCCGCGCCTGTGCCTTGCGTAGATCGAACTCCGTCCTACGCCTCACCACCTCGCGTCGAAATTCAACGAACGCCTCAAGCATGTCCTTGAGCGTCAACACCTTTGGCTGGCCGTCGACGATCGCGATGTTTATGATGCCGAACGACGACTGCGTCGGCGTCAGCTTGTAGAGCTTGTTGAGAATGACCTGCGGGATGGCGTCGCGTTTCAGCTCGATGACGATGCGCATGCCCTCGCGGTTCGATTCGTCTCGAATCTCCGAGATGCCGTCGAGACGTTTTTCGTGGACCAACTCAGCGATCTTTTCGATCAACCGCGCCTTGTTGACCTGGTACGGGATCTCGGTGATCACGACCGCGTCGCGAACGCGGTCGCCGCGGCCGATCTCGTCGACGACGGCGCGGGCGCGCATCTGGATGATGCCGCGGCCTTCACGATACGCTCGATGAATTTCTTCACGTCCGTAGATAAATCCCGCGGTTGGAAAATCGGGGCCGGGAATCAGCTTTATCAACTCATCGACCGTGATGTGCGGATTTTTTATAAGCGCGATCGTGCCGTCGAGGATCTCCGTCAGGTTGTGCGGCGGTATCTTAGTCGCCATTCCGACGGCGATACCCTCTGAACCGTTGACGAGGAGCAGCGGCACCTTTGTCGGCAGCACGGTCGGCTCGCTCAGCGTATCGTCGTAGTTGCCCTGAAAGTTAACGGTCTCTTTTTCGATATCGGCGAGGATCTCGTTGCTGATCTTGGCCAGACGCACCTCTGTGTAACGCATCGCGGCCGGATTGTCTCCGTCGACCGAGCCAAAATTGCCTTGGCCATCCACGAGTGGATAACGCATCGAGAAATCCTGCGCCATTCGCACGACCGAATCATAGATCGCCGAGTCGCCGTGCGGATGATATTTACCCATCACGTCGCCCACAGCGCGGGCCGATTTTCGATAAGGCTTGCCGGCCGTATTTCCCTGCTCGAACATGCCAAAGAGAATGCGGCGATGAACTGGCTTCAAACCGTCGCGGACGTCGGGCAAAGCACGGCCGATAATGACCGACATGGCGTAGTCGAGATAGGACCGCCTCATCTCGTCTTCAATGTTGATCTGGTTGCGTTCTAAGAGTGAATCCATGATATAAGCCTATCGGTGTAAAGTGTTTGAAAACGCTGAGTTTACGTCCGCGGAAAAAGGTGTGAGAACAAAGAAAATACTGGAAAAAAACACGTCTTAACCGTATAATTATTATACAGGCACCAAGCCTGTGTTCGCAAACCCTGCGACCTTCTGGTCCTCAGCAATTCCAACCTTCTTTTTAACCCACGATGCTAACTGTAAACGATCAACACTATCCGACCGACATCGCCGCGCCGCCGCCTCCTGCGCCGGCGGAAAAAGAGAACCGCCGCATACAGCGTATTTCGCTTCCACTGCCCGCGCGTGTCGAGGTAATGGTCGACCCAAAGATGAGTTGGAACGAGATCACGCGGCTGAACGACCTGTCCGCGTTCGGCTCAGGATTTATTTTGAAACGGCCTGTCAAACGCGGCCGTCTAGTGCTCTTGACGATGCCCATGCCGCGGCAGTTGAGATCGTTCGATTATAGCGAGCCGCAATACAAGATCTGGGCGGTCGTTCGCAGCTGCGTTCCGGCCGGGCGAAGTGGCGCAAGTTCGCAATACGCGATCGGCGTCGCATTCGTGGGTAAATCGCCGCCATCCGGCTATTTCGACCATCCATCGATGCTCTACGATATCTCGCAACGCGAGGAGAATGGCGGATTTTGGCACCTCGTTCCGGCCGACCTGATGGCCGACGACAGCGAGCTTCCGAAGGACCTTCGCAAACAAACAAGGCTGCATATACCCGAGCCGCTGCTCCTGGAAAAGATCGACGAGGTTGGCAATATCGAAGCGTCCGAAATGACCGTGAGCGAGAACATCAGTCTGGGCGGAGCTGCAGTCTTTACGACGATCGAGGCCGAATCCGGTTCATTCCTGCGCGTAACCAGCGAGCGATTCAACGTCACGATCCTCTCGGTCGTTCGCGGCTCACGGTTGGCCCCGGACGGCATGAGGCGAGCGCACCTGGAATTCATAGACCATCACTTCCCGCTCGAAGGCATCGAGTAGCCAACATTTTCCAAATTTGAACTAATTCTTGGGCGCCGGCCGATAGACCTCTTGCTGGCGCTGCGCGTTCCGGATGGCTTCCTGCAGCTTGCGGCGCTGTGCGGGCGTCATTTGTGGAAAATTCTTGGGGTTGGAGAACTCAGGGAACGGATCAGCGCCGTTCGGCGGTTGTCCCTGCATGTAAGGTGGAACCGGTGCCGGCTTGATCCTGGTGGTCGTTACACGGCCGTCATTGCCGCGTTCGGTAATAGTCACGTCGCCCGGGATAGGTTGGGGAACCGGAAGTTCGGGATCGCTTCCATCGCCGGTCTGCGACCGCTGACCTGTGGGCTGTTTGTTGTTTTTTGTCGCTTCGGTCTGCTTTGGAGCTTCGACCGTCTTTGGCGATTCGGTGTTGGTACCGACGTCCGCGCTGTCACCCGAGACCGGCGCACCGGCAGTCGTCGCTCCAGTGTCGGTATTCGCGGCGTTCGTCGTTTCAACCGGTCGGACGGAAACCTCTTTGGCGGGTTCGGCGGCTGGCGGATTCACGCCGAACAAGGACGGCTTCGCTACATACAGTCCGGCTGCGACAAGAAATCCGAGCAGAACCACGCTTAAAGCCGCGACAGCCATTCCAACACGCCTTCGCTTCGGAGCAAAACTCTGGACCGACGTCGACGCTGCGGCCGCGGCCGATGTTCCCGGCCGGATCGATGTCAATTCGGAAATATTTCCCGGCAGGACTTCGGTCTTGATATCGTGCTGCGGAACATCGACGGTCCGCGTCCCGTCGGGCATCAGCCTTGTCGGCTGCGGGATGCCTGCGAGACTTATGTCCGGAGCCGTTACGGCGTCCGCGAGATACGCATACTTGCCCCTCTCGCGCAACATCTGGCGCATTTCGGTCGCCGACGCCGGCCTGCCTGCCGCATTCAGGTCCATCGCTTTCTGCAGGATACCGGCAACGCCCGCCGGCACCTCTTTTCGGATGGAATTTGCCGGAACGAGTGGATCCGGCCTTTGGCTAAGCACGGCCATCGCGCGCGTCAAAGCGTCTTCGGGGGCGACGCCGGTCAATAGGTGATAGAGCGTTGCCGCCAGCGAATAGAGATCGCTGCGCGGGTCCGTTCCTGTGCCCTGTATCTGTTCGAGCGACGCGTAATTTCGCGAATAACCAAAGATGCTCTTTGCGGCCGTTTGGTGTCCGGCATCAGTCGGATTTCCCTTTGCCAGGCCAAAATCGAGCAGCACGATCTGGCCGCGGGACGTGAGCTTCAAATTCTGCGGCTTTATGTCGCGATGTATAACGGGAATGTCCTGATTATGCAGGTAATCGAGCGCGTCCAGAAGTTGGTCGGCCCAGTCAATAACGGTCTCGACTGGGAACGGCTCGTGTCCGCGTTCCAGGAAATGTGCAAGGTCCTCGCCCTGGATGTATTCCATGACGAGAAACTGCCCTTCGTCCTCGAGAAAATGGTCGCTAACGCGCGGCAGGGCAGAGTGTTTGAGGCTATTCAACAAACGTGCTTCCCGCTCGATCGCCTTGCGGAAATTGTCGTCCATGCACAGCGTTTCCTTGATCGCGACCGTGCTGCCAAAGCGCTCGTCGGTCGCAACATAGACCGCGCCCATGCCGCCCTGACCGATCTGCTTATCGATGCGGTAACGCTGTTGTAAAAATCTGCCGGCTTCGATCATTTGCCACTAAATCACAGGCGGGTTTTTCGAGTAAATAATACTACAGTTCGCCCTCAAAGGTTCAACAAAATGAGAACACCCCCAAAGGCGCGAATCTGCATTTGATGCCGTTGAAATGGCGAATGTTGGAAGATTTACGACTTAGTCTGCAGCCCGCTTCGCGGGCGGTAGAATTAAGCTACAAGCGTAAGCGTGTAGAATAGGTGACAAAAAACCAAACGGAGCCCGCTTTGCGGGCGACAAAAATCGATGGCATATACCAATTTTCTATACCATATCGTTTTTGGCACCAAAGGACGCACCAAGATCATCAACCGCGATATTCGGCCGGAACTATATCGATACCTGGGCGGCACCATCCGTAAACTTGGCGGCATCGCCCTCGAGATCAACGGCATCGCCGACCACGTTCACCTTCTTGTTAAGCTCAAACCCACGATTCGTTTCTCCGATTTTCTTCGCGACCTCAAATCAAACTCATCGTCTTGGGCGAAAAAGAACGGTATTCCGAAATTCGCCTGGCAGCGTCGCTACGGCGCATTTACGGTAAGCGAATCGCAGGTTGGCGTCGTCAGGAAATACATTCGCAACCAAGAGAAGCATCACAACAAATTCGATTTCAAAACAGAGTTCGAATCGATGCTGCGCGTCAATGGAATTGAACTGGATGATTTTGTTTGGCAGGACTGATCGACCTGCAACGTGTCGCCCGCAATGCGGGCTCCGATGATTTCTTTGGCACTGGTCTACACGCTCACGCGTGTAGCTTAACTACGCCGCCCGCAAGGCGGGCTTTTTGAAGCGGGCTCTTGAGGTCTCCACGAACTAGTTTATCCATTTCTCGGTCATGTCGCACCAGATGACAAGACCGCGCCATTGGCCGAATTTCTTGTAGTGCCGCTCGATCTTCTTGTCGGGACAAGGTTTTTGCTTGTTGTGGTTTTTGTAGAACTGCGACCGCAGCCACGAGTCGAGGGCGAGACCGTCATAACGGCCGACGAGCTTGAGCAAATTCTCGGCCGCGTAGTCGCCGACGCCTTTCACTTTTTTCATCTCCTTTTTTAGCTCGGGCGTCGACAGATCGGATGTCAGCCAGGACTCGGGATCGAGCTTCCCGCCAGCAACGGCCTCGGCAAGTTCGACAAAATACGGCGAGCGATAGCCGGCCCGGATCTCGTCGCGATAGAAATCGGGGTCAACCGCCGCCATTGCTCCCGGCGTCGGGAAAGCGCCCGACTCACCGAGCTTGTCAACAAGATTGTTAACCATGCTCTTTGTCAGGCCCCATGAACAGTTTGTCGTGCAGATCGTCTTGACGAGGTCCTCGAAAACTGTTGGTGAACGCAAGAGCCGGCCGGCGCCTTTTTGCGCGACCCAGCCGAGCCGTTCATGACCCGCGATCGACGTATAAAGCCCTTCGAGATCGTCATCGAGCCTCAAGATATGACGGACATCGCGAATGATCTGCTGCTTGTCGAATCCGTCACCTTCCACGTCGATCCTCAGCCGCCGTCCCTGCTCATAAACCGACACGGGTATCGCGGCGTTTCCATGTCCGAAGACATAGCTCAAACGCCAATTCTCCGTGTCCAGGCCAAACGGAGCCAGCTCGCACCACCCGTGGCTATAGACGGTCGACCGGAAGTTAAAATGCTCGGGCAAAGTGATATATAATGCTTGCGTCATTTTGGCTGATTATACCGTCCTGGCTGGTCGTTTGCATTTCTTTACATTTTGTCGGCTATCGCATATTTGCGAGCGTCTAAGACCTCAAGGAAGTTTTTCCCGGAAATATTTGGGCACGAATAAATAGATTGTTTTTCTCATTTGAATGATGTAAATTTGGTATGTACAACATCTTTTAACGGGCACGCGTCTTTGCCTGTTTGACGCCAGATACATCGATAAGATCAGGGTTATTCGCCGTAACGGAGGGAATGTATGGAGAGCAGAAAATCGCTACTGTTTTTGCGAATTTTGGCTGCATTTTTGTTGGTCTCGTGTACCGCGGTCGCGGCCGTTGCGCTGGAAGAAGACCCCGATCCCAATTCGCCAACGCCGGTGATATTAAGCTATTCGACCTCGACACGAGCCCTCGCGATCAGTGAAGGAGCATCGAAGCGCGTTGACCCCAGCCGGATTCCCGAGCGGGCATTCACGCCCGATTCGAGGATCATCCTGTTTGTCGCCAATCTCAGGCTGATGCAGGGCGAGGGCGCAAACGCCTTTCGCGTCTACGCACAGGACAGCAACGGTCACTATTTTCGTTTCCCGGTGCTCAGCATCGAGCCGGCCGCTCGGGAAGCCCGCGGCACGTACGCGATCACTGTCCAATTGACCGATGAGATCGGCTATTGGGGCCCACTATCTGCGAACGGCGACATGCTGCTGCAGGTGACATGGCGCGGCCTGGGCAGCAACCGCGTCCGTTTGGGCTTAGGCCAAATGGGCGGCGGACCACCCGATGACGCCGGCGCGATGCCTACGCCTCCGGGACCGGCCGTCGCAAAAGCCGCCAAGGCGCTGGGCGATGACCCCGAATATGTTGGCTATCGCTGGTCAGGCGATCGCATGCGTTTTCTGGAACAAGCGACCTTCGGTCCAAACCAGTCGCTTGACAGCCGCGTTCGACGTATTGGCCTCAGGACTTGGCTGGCTGAACAATTCGAGGTCTCATATCCCGCGACGGCAAATCCGTATCCGAATTTTCCACTGATGCCCGACGCCATCAGCGCCGACTGCCAAAACAACATACCGCCGAACTGTGTGCGCGATCACTATTCAATGTACCAGCCCCAGACCTGGTTCTTCAGGGAGGCATATTACGGCGACGCACAACTAAGACATCGCGTCGCGTGGGCATTGGCACAGTTATGGGTCACATCGGGCGTGGACATCCAACAGGGGCGCCATGAGGTTGAGTATCATAAGGTACTTTCAAATAATGCATTCGGCAACTATCGCACGCTGATGCGGCAGATGACGCTGAACCCGGCGATGGGCGAATACCTCAGCATGGTACTCAGTACCAGGTTAAACCCGAATGAGAACTATGCCCGCGAGATAATGCAGCTCTTTACCGTCGGCCTCTACCTGCTCAATCAGGACGGAACTCTAAAGCTCGACGGCCAGGGCAATCCTATACCGACCTACGACCAGAACGGCGTCAATAACCTTACCAAGGTCTTTACCGGGTGGAGTCGCTGCAACAATGCGGCCAATCCCGCCTGCGCGAATTTTCTGGCCGGTACCCAGAACTACATCGATCCGATGATCATCCAGAACCGGAACAATGTTGACCTGACGGCGAAGACGCTGCTCACCTGGCCCGCCGATCCGAATTTCCCGCCAAACAATACAAACATACCGGCCTGCACAGGCTGTACGGGCACACAGATCGACGCATATGCATCCACTTCTATGGACCAGGCGCTGGATAATATGTTCTATCATCCGAATGTCGCACCCTTCGTATGCCGCACACTCATTCAGCATCTTGTTACGTCTGATCCTACGCCGGCTTACGTGGGTCGAGTCGCCGCCGTTTTTAACAACAACGGTTTGGGCGTTCGCGGCGACCTCAAGGCAGTGGTCAAGGCCATCCTCGTCGATCCCGAAGCTCGGGGTGATGTAAAGACCGATCCTTTCTACGGTAAGCTGCGTGAACCGGTGCAGTATGCAACGAACGTTTTGAGGACGTTCAACGTTCGGTCAGCCGACGGAACGATGCAGAGCGACGGCTTTATCACCGGACGAGCTGAATTCAACGGAATGGCGCAGGTTCCCTTCATGTCGCCTACCGTCTTTAATTTCTACCCGCCCGGATATGTGGTGCCTGGAACGACGATGAACGGCCCCGAGTTCGCGATATTGACCACAGGCACGTCGATACAGCGAACGAATTTCATGAACCGGTTTGTTTACACGGCGATACCGATTCCTGTTGCTTTGCCGAACGCACCCAATGGCACGTCCCTCGATTTCAGCGACCTGCAGGCGATCGAGGCGTCAGATACGACGAATAACTTGCTGCTCGATGCGCTCAGCTATCGGATGCTGCACGGCACGATGTCGGCGCAGATGAAGACGACGATCTCGACCGCGTGCAATGCCGTTAACCTGTCGAACCCGCCAACGTCCGAGCAGCTTCTCAACCGTGTCCGAATGGCGATCTATTTGGTTGCGACCTCGTCTCAATATCAGGTCCAGAGGTGAAAACAATGAAAAAATCACGACGCGAATTTTTGAAGAAAACAGGCGGCTGCGCACTCGGCATGGTCGGCCTTGCGACGCAGATGCATCACCTCGGCATGGTCAGCGCCTTTGCGCAAGAGGCCATCGATGCCCAGACCGATTCGCCCGACGGCGGCGGATATAAGGCGCTGGTGCTGCTCTTTTGGGCCGGCGGTAACGACGCTAATAATATGGTCATCCCGAATCATAACGATTCGTCGGTGAGCAACTATGCCAACTACTCGGCGGTCCGTCTTGCATCGGGTCTTGCCATCGATCAGGCGACGCTCCTCCCGATCAGCGTGCCGCGCATCAGCAACCTGAGCTACGGTTTTCACCCCGCACTCGGGCCGATCACCGGCGGTATCAACAACGGCATCCATGAGCTCTATGGCATGGGCAAGCTGGCGGTCGTGACGAACGTCGGCAATCTTGTCAGGCCGATGACAAAGGCACAGTATCAGAACAACTCGATCCAAAAGCCTTATCAACTGTTCTCGCATTCCGATCAAGTCAACCAGTCGCAGACCAGCATCTCGAACACGCAGGCGTTCACCGGCTGGGGCGGACGCATCTCGGACAAAATGACGCCGATCAATAACGGCGGAGCGCTCATCCCGACGGTCACGTCGATCTCGGGCGCGCAGCTTTACACCGCCGGACAGACGACCTTGCCTCTCGCGATCGCCGATGCCGGCACATCGCTCGCTGGTGTGCTTGCGCCGGCCGGATACGGCTTTCCAACGCCACCGACGGGCGTCAACCTTGCGCGATTCAATGCGTTGAACGGGCTGCGGACGCAGGACCTGTCCTCGAACTACATCGCCGCTGCGAGCCACGTCACCGATCTTGCGATACAGGCCAACAACGCGCTCCAGTCATTTCAGGAAGTAACGGTCACCTTCCCGAATACAAGCATCGGCCGCCAGCTAAAGCAGGTGGCCCGCCTGATCAAAAAACGCACCGACCTTTCGATCAATCGTCAGGTCTTCTATGTCCAGATCGGCGGCTTTGACACTCATACGAACGAGATACCGCAGCACGCTGGGCAGAATAATGTCCCGGGACTGTTCGGTCAATTCAGTCAGGCGATGCGGGCGTTCTATGACGAAATGGTCGTCCAGGGCATCAGCAATGATGTGACGACATTCACGCTGTCCGATTTCGGCCGCACGATGACGCCTTCGGGATCGGGGGTGCAGACCGTCGGCACGGACCATGCGTGGGGAAATCACATGTTCGTCATGGGCGGATCGGTCTCGGGCGGCAATTTTTACGGCAGCCTGCGGCCCG
>Ga0163161_10000442_pt1 | contig 34624 bp, 36 predicted proteins | sample S45metaG_FD_129847 | JGI IMG/M metagenome (GOLD analysis project Ga0163161, IMG submission 129847) | Switchgrass rhizosphere microbial communities from Kellogg Biological Station, Michigan, USA - S4-5 metaG | ecosystem: Host-associated > Plants > Roots > Rhizosphere > Soil | place: USA... | reverse complement strand
GGTGATTTATTAACGTGATTTTTTCTTGTTCCAGCCGCCGTTGGCCAGAAATGCGGCGCGCGAAACGCAGGCGCCCCACAGCAGTTGCATACCTATTTTGATCAGTTCACTGGCCTCATGCATGAAGAAAAGCGGCACGATAAACAGCGTGCTCAGCAGGAATCCCCATTCAGCAGCGCTTTTTCTATCTTTATCACTCATCGGCTTAAAGCCCAAAAATGCAGATAGCATTATTTTTAACCTGTCCATAAAGCAGCCCACCCATAGCCAGTAAGGCATCAAATAAGTATATAGTCATCTAATCATCTAATCATCTAATCATCTAATCATCTAATCATCTAATCATCTAATCATCTAATCATCTAATCATCTAATCATATAATCATCTAATCATATAATCATATAATCATATAATCATCTAATTACCGGTTTTTTTCCATCCAATTATTGATGAGTTCAATTGTTACATCAGTCATGTCTCTGTCCTGCTTCAAACATGCCAGCTTGAAGGACTTGTGCAGATCTTCAGGAATGTTCATCTGGAGTTTCTTTGTCGGCAAAACCGGTTTGTGGATAGCGTCAACCGCCTGCATTGTACTTTTGCTAGCACCGAGTTTCATTTTCATTGGCATAATTCCAGAATGTCGTTTGTAAGTACGTCGATTTCACCTTTGGCATTTGAATCGTCCGTATCAAAAACGGTGCCGCCATCCATCATTGTTTTAATGTAACTCTGCCTTTGCGTCGTTCCTGTCCGTAGCGCGGGAATGCCCGTATCTTCAATCGATGCCTTAAGAACGCTCAGCATTTTGGCTGTATTAACCTTTTTTGTTATTACAAATCTAGCCTTGATTGGTTGCAGTTCCTGCCGCGCTTCAATCACAGCAATGATGGCGCCACAGGCGGCAAAATCCAGCGGTGAAGGTGTTACTGGAATTAAAACCACGTCGGAAACCATGACTGCAGCAGCTGAAATAGCAGATATCGCAGCAGCACCATCTATGATTATGTAATCATATGATTTCAATGTTTTCCTTACTGAGTAGACTTCTTTTTCTGATCCTGCATCAGCTACGTCAAAGAGGCATTTATCCTCGTTGTACCAGTTTCCGATGCTACTCTGTGGATCAGTATCGACTACTATTACTTTGGCCCCCCTTTTTGCGATTGCTGTAGCTACATTTATTGAAGTAGTCGTTTTACCAACTCCCCCCTTACCGTTTAAAAAAGAAATGACTTTAGCCATAAACACACCTTTCAAATGTAAAAATTCGCCTCAAAAACCGTAATCCTGTAATCCTGTAATCCTGTAATCCTGTAATCCTGTAATCCTGTAATCCTGTAATCCTGTAATCCTGTAATCCTGTAATCCTGTAATCCTGTAATCCTGTAACTATACGTACGTGAGTTTAAAACTCAATGGAAAAGATTATGTGATTATAAAATCAATAAATCACATGATTATAAAATTATATAATCATGTGATTACGCCCATCGGCTTGATTTGTAGAGATACAAGTAAGAAACTGATAAATAATAGATATTTTTAGAGGGCGTTACATTTGAAACAGGTCAGATATTATTTTTTAGCATCGCTACAGCTTCCGTTCCGGGCATATGGAACTGCACTCTATGTCTCGCAGCCACATCCAGCGCAAACACCTTCGTGTAGACTTCAGTGGATTTCATGCTTTTATGGCCCATCAGGCTCTGCAGAGCCTTGAGCGGAATACCTGCATAGAGCATGTGCATGGCGTAGCTGTGCCGGAATGTGTGTGGCGTTACCGGCACGGAGAACGTGACTCCGTCACCGGCAGCGGCAGCGACGGCTTCGTTCAGCCAGGTGCGCACCGTCCTATCGGTTATCGTCCAGAGCCTGACCTTCTCGGTCCGGCCTGTCTCCGGGTTGCGGCGCTCAAGCGGAATTTTCAGCGTGGCGACCATCATCTCCAGCTAGGCCACATACTGCGGATCGGAAAGCGGAACCAGCCGGTGAGGGACCACGCCTGACGGCGCCCTGCCGGGGCCGCGTGCCGCCTTTTCACCGCGCTGCTTCAGCGTGGCCAGCTGCACGTAAGGGTAGGGCAGTGCCAGACTGAAATCCCCCCGGGTCAGCGCCAGCGCCTCGTTAATGCGCGCGCCGGTGTTCCAGAGCGTGGTGAACAGCATCTTGCGGTGCAAATCCGGCACGTAGTGGAGAAGGGCGCTCACCTCCGGAGCCAGCAGGTACTGCGGGTATTCATCATGCTGCGCGGCCATCTGGCGCAGCGCGAGCGCTGCGGGATAATCAATTGCTACCGGGAGGGCGGCGGTGGCCGGTGAAGAATATCCGGCTGGCAGATACGTCAGGTCCCTGCCGTTACTCATGAGCGGACTCCTCCTTACTGCACCATGCTGCCGGCTCGCCGGGCTTGTGTGTCACGTAGGACGGAAAATCCGTGATATCGGTGTCAGAGTAAGGGCTGTAATGCTCCTCGCCCGCCATAGCGACTCTGAAGCTATTCAGGACATTTTTCACGGTTTCAGTCGGTGCGCCGGGCACCGTCAGGACCATACTGTCCGGCTCGATCCGAAGATAGACGCCGGCGGGTACGGCGCGCTCGCTCGAACGGAACGTCAGGGCCATGACCTTTGCACCCGTCCCCTCATTAAGCCACGCGACTTCTGTGTCGAAACCCGTGAGGTTATCGTGGCGGGCGAGTACTTTTCCCCGGGTAACCACAGTTGTGTGTTCTGCTGACTTTGCGGCCGCCGGTAAATCAGAACGGCAGACCACAACGCTGCCTGGCGGGTAGGCAGTATCGAGACGCTGAGCCTCTTCCCGGGTAACGGCCCCGGCACCGAAAGCCGTGCCGGCGAAAATGGCCGCCGTGCAGAATCGATGCGCGTTCCTTTTCACTCTGTTCATTGTGTCGGATCATCCTGTATCGCTAGTAACGGGTCTGTAATCGCAACCGGCAGCTGCGGAACGGGGGCGTGCGGATAATGAGACGGCAGCGTCAGGGTCATTTCTGCTTTTCCTTATGGCAGTAACTCACAGGCTCGCCAGGTTTCCGGACCACATAGGAAGGGAAATCCGTAATTTCTGTCTGGCTGAAGGGAGCAAATTCTTCACCTGCAGGCAGACGCCGGCGAAAACCCTCAAGAACGGTTTTTTCCCCTTCCGGCCCGACAGCAGGCATTGAGACGGCCATACTGGCAGGATCGATTCGTGAATAATAACCCGACCCGTTTTTCCTTTGCTTGAACATATACGTGAGCGTCAGACCGGGTGCGGTGCTGCCATGCGTTATCCAGGTGGCGACACCCCGTCCTGTGGTCAGGTCAGCCTTCCGGCTGATAACAGTTTCCCGGACCTCCAGCCGGGTCGGCAGGCGCACCATACCGTCTTCTGGCAGATCCTGGCGGCAGATCACCACACTCCCGGGCGGATAGGCCTCATCAAGACGGCTCATTTCCTCATTCGTTGCCGCTCCAGCCGCTGGTATTAGTCCAGAGCAAAGTAACCCGCACATCAAATCCCTTATTACGGCTGAATTCACTCTGAAACCACCCCGCCTGCCACTTTGCTGTCATCGCCGAAGGGCGTCTCACCGATTTCCCTGAGAACGGACGACCATCCGGGGCTGAACCAGTCGCCCGGATCTTCACCGTTAAATACCTGCTGCAGCCAGCGGGCGGATGAACGGTGAGGCGAGTCCTGAAAATAAACGTGATGATGCTGGCCTATGACAGTCGAGAATCCAAAATTCGGGTGCTCGGGCGTCCAGTCAAAAGTATTGATGGACAGCCGGGCACCTTCTGTTTTGAGAAGCAGGAGGAATCTTTTCATATTCCCGTATCCGCCGCTCCCCATACCGCTGCTCAGATGAAAATCATTGATGACGCCGGGCGTGATACGTTTTGTCTGCACATCCTGACGTAATATGAGCAGGGTGCCATCGTGCATACCGCCGGCTATTCTCAGAAACTCAAACGTGTAATCGCTTTTACTTTCGTCAGGAAAGAAAAAATCCCGATACCCCACAGAGCCAATGTCAACAAACGGAAAGGGTTGCCCGCTTTCTCCCAGCAACCATTCAGCGGAGGATCCGAATTTTTCAGCCATCGCGTCCGCAAGCTCAAACGTAAGCTCCTGCTGCCCTTCCATGATATCCATCAGGAGCCCGGGGGATGTATTGAGCTGTCTGCCGAGCCGGACCAGGTCAAAGGTGTCCAGCGTCCTTCCTCCGGCATAATCCCGAAAATAATTGTCCGCCATCAGCCGGTCAAACAGCCACCTGAGTCGCTTGCCCGTTTCGTGCTGCCAGCGTTCCCGTTCTGACATCATGGGCTCCTGACTGACGACAGGCTGATAATAATCCCGCAGGGCAGTCCGTATTTCGCCTTCCAGCGATCGTTCGTTTTTCATTGCTGACTGCTCGATGCGCTGATAGAGCGCTTCGTCCACGTTACGGGCCTGGATTTTCGCCATGACTCAACCTTTCTTCTTTTTGCAGGCAGGTGACAACAGGCTGAACGGAAAGGACAGCGTGCGTCAGATTAAAGGATATTAACTATCAGTGTATTCATTATGAGTCAATAAGAATGCACTCTTGGAAATATCGCCTTGTTAACAGCTAAAACTGTTTCATTCCGCAATTACCGCATCACCCTGTCTGCATGATCCGACTTTTTCCCGATACGGCACTAACCGGAAGCACAGCACGGCGGCGGGGCGGGGAAAAGCCCGGCTCCGGCGCTCACGGCACGCGTCGAAACACTATATGCAGTGGTTAAGCAGATGGAAGAGCAACTACATGTAGTATCCTGCGCAGAAAATCGCCACCCGCGCCGGAAGATCCGGTTCTATCCGTAACCGGATCTCAGGAAAGAAGAGTGAAACCTTAATGCAACAAACAGTGAATAAAACTAAAAAGCTACATATCATCCAAAAAATTGACTACTGGCTGAATTATTACCTGAAAGCATAAAGTTTTCCTAAAATCGTATTTGAATATTGGATTGCGCTTTTTTGATTAAGGGTCTGAAACCTTAGTCATGTGTTTCCCATTTTCAATTCGAGGCCGACAGCGGGCCAGTGCTGGTCAGTCTTTTCCACCGGTGCAGCTTAAATCCATTAGGAATAATCCTAACTTCAGCATTATGATGTAAAGCTAAGCAACGCTTATCATTCATCACACTGCCTGACGTAACAACAATCTTACTGTTTGCCCGAAAAGAAGGGCGCAAAGGAGAGTGCATGCCCCTGATGCTGCAGAAAGAACATCCCGCGGACAGCGATCTGTTCAGAGGCGAAAGCCATAAAAAAGTGGCCCAGAAGATGACGGAGGTAATAAAAACATCCGACATCAATATCATGGGCCTGGAAGGAGAACTCGGTTCAGGAAAGTCGACAATAATACAGTTGATTAAGAAAGACCTGTCCGATGATTACACCTTTATTGAGTTTGACGCAGAGCGTTATCATCACGGCAACACGAAAAAGGCATTAATCGAGGTCATTCACCGCGGAATCCATGCGAGAGAGGGCGTTGATAAAGAATCACTGAACACGCTGAAACATAAAGCACTGGGAAATATCGTCGAGTACGACAAAAAGGTCAGCAGCCGGCTGAGTTGGTGGACGGTCTCTTTTATATTGTGTTGTTTACTTGCCGTTCAGATGGTCCGGTACCTGCTTGTTGATATCAACAGTTATCTGGTGGGCGGAAAAATAACATCGTGGTGGGTGCTGGCAACAGAAATTACAGCCATCCTCTCACCCGGTGTTCTTTTATTGTCGCTGTGGGTAAAAAGCCGTACGAAAAATAAAGCGTCGCCAAACGTGGGAAACATAATCACCGTAGGCGACCTCTTCAAGCAAAACAGCGTTGACCGGATTTCTGAAACGTGGCTGGTCAGCAAAGAGATTGGGACCATTGAATTAACTGACGCACTGTCAGGCTTTACGGAAAGTCCGACAGTGCCTGCAGATGCACAATTTATACTGATAATTGATAATCTTGACAGGATTAGCGCGGAAAAAGTTAAAGAGCTGTGGAGTGACATGGAACTCATTGCCGGAACAACGCATAAACAGTTCCGGATCATCGTGCCTTATTCTGCACGGCACGTGGCCAAATCCCTTCTGGTCGAGGGGCACAGCGGGCGTGAGTTTATTGCAAAACGCATTCCCGTGACGTTTACCGTACCGCCGCTCATCACGGCCGGATGGCAGGATGCGTTCCGGGAAATGTGGAAGCAGACCGTTGACGAACATGATGAGGCCTGCTGCACAGAGTCCATACAGCTGCTGGAACGCTGGCGTCCCACCGAATATCCCCGCATAACACCAAGACTGCTCAAGAAGCTGGTCAACGATATTCACATTCTGGACATGACGGTCCCGGCCGGCGAACCGCTGCGGCACGTGCTGCTGGCGCTCTATATCCTTGTGGTGCGCTATTCTGATGAGGTATCCGTGACCCGCCTGCTTGAAATCCGGGAGCAGGATGAGAGCTCGCTTCCCGTCAGTCAGGAAGAGGACAGGATGTATGCAACCCAGGCGCAGCTCGGCAGGATATTCAGTCACGACACCCGGCGCTGGAGCGAATTTTTAATGAGCATCCACTTCCAGGCAGACAGTGAACTGGCACGGACGGAGCTCTTTGATACCCCCCTGACCGACGCTGTTCAAAATCACGATGCTGAAACCCTTGAGAAGCTGTCCGGCCTGTATGGATTCTCTCACGCATGGCAGCGCTGTGCCGGGCGTTTTACCATGCAGGCCTGGATGGAAACCGTCATCAAACTGCCCGACGATGTGTTAAGCAAAATCGGTGAGGAGATAACAGGTGCAGTGGACAGGCTGAACACATCTTATGCCTTATCTGAGCGGGAAAACTTTCGTGAATCGTTCAGCCAGAGTCTCATCTTTCTGAAAAACAAGGGTCATCTCGGCAATGAAGATTTCATGTTACGGCAGAAGGATTATGTCGTCGCAGAGCTGAACAGACTTCAGAAAACGCCTGACAATGGTGAGGTTTACGTCAGGGAACTGCTTAAGGAGGCAGATCTCTATTCAGCTATTTTTAAAGAAAACCTGATAGAGCTGATAGAGGATGGCTTAAGCGGAGAACTTTACTCAATGTTCCTGCTTGATGAAAAAGATAACCTGCCTAACCTTGCCATCAGTACCCTGCCCCTTACGGAAGCAGAGCAGGAAAAGATGCTACGCCACTTACTAATTACAGAGTCGCACGGAATTTTCAATCCTGACGTCATTCGTTTTTTCAGGCTTTCAACAAAGGCAGTTGAAAATATAATCGAAAACAAGGGAGATAATTTCCCTGAAAATATCACTGAAAAGTTGACAGTATTGAGAAGCTCAACACCAAGTGAATACATCAACGACCTAAGATACGTTATTTTCAACCCGGATTGGTATGACAGTTCAACCACGCCTTCACTAAAAAAACTGACCGTCATCAGTGATGATTACCCGGAAGAATACGCGGCGCATATGGTCGCCCACCTAGTGGCAACAAAAAATCATTCTGAAATCCCTGACTACGGGGAAGGGTATGAGGATGATGAAGATTACATAAAATACCTGTCTTTCTATTTCCGCTATATGCGGGGCTTCAGTATCGTCCTGGATTCTTTAAAAGACACAGTTTCTTCTCCTTATGTTAAAAAGGCGTTACAGGTAATTTTTAAAGAAAACCATCTAAACTATTTAGACATAGTCGGTTACATCACTACTTATTATCCGGTAGTCAAGAGTGAAATTGAGGACGTGGATTATATGCGCCCGGTTATCGGTCGTGAGAGTGGACTGATAAAAAGAATTACGGAAGAAAACATGGGGAGCATAAGTACAGGATTTTTAGAGGACCTTTTTTCCGATAAGCGGCTGCTTAACCTGAAAGAAAAACTGTATACACTCAGTCAGGATATTTTCTCCGGTCAGGAGCAGCTTTACAGCGCCTTCAAAAGTACTGAAAACCGCAGAAGCATTATCCTCAGCCGGATGGCATCCGCAGGGAATCACGTACACATGACCACAGGTATCAGCCTTTTCGCAAACTGGTACCGCAGCCTCGACGGCGTACAGCTGAAAAGCAGTAACAGCGTGTGGCTGATATGGTCATTCCTGGAGGAAAAACAGCGCGCCGAAATACTCAAAGAGCTTCACGACATCCTGATGGAAGTGGATACATTAAAAGAAAAAAGGGTGAAAGTTATCCATGATTTCCAGGATGCTATTCAGTTTAACGAGCCAGAGGGAATTACCTCACGGCGGGCAATCGCCGCCCTGTTCAGTATCGCGACTGATGATGAAGTCTTACGTTCGTGGCTTGACGCACAGCATTACACTTTCAGCAACTGGCCATTAGCCGAAGCTGAAACGGTGAGTCAGGTTGTTAACGAAAACCAGGAAAAATTTCCGGGCATTATCAGCCGTTCCAGATTCATCAGAAACCGTTTGCCCGTACCTGAGGTGGAACCGGATGCAACAAACACAGAGGATAATAAGGATGAGATATGAAACCACCCTCCGCATCCGGGCATTTCGTCAGGCTCTTGAGCTGGCCGCCGCAGAATGTAAAGAGGAATACCGGAAACTGCCGCGCTGGCTCGATCTCAGAAACTTTCCCCGCGGCAGCTGCGATCTGGCCAGTAACTTTCTCGCATACTATCTCATGGAATCAGACAAAGGGCTTCATCCCTGTATCATATTTATGTGCGGTAACATTACATTGCGCGAGGCTGAGAACTCGACCGTTAATGGTCATGTGATTGTCATGCTGGACGGGAATTATATCGACCTGACACTGGATCAGTTTGACGAATATGCATCATACGTTTCGGCTGAACCCATTGAATCCGGCGGGATCATTGGCTCTCTGCTCCATAAAATTCAGAAGCACGAGGGCGAGGTATCCACCCGGCCAGTAAAAATCGGTAATGGACATAAACTTTACGATCTGGTGAGTAAATCTGCTGATGAGTTGCTGGCCAGAGATCCTGAAATGCAGGCTCTGAAGCGTGATAATGAAACTTTCAGCAAAGCGGTTAGTCAGCTTTTCCAGCATTGATCTGTGTGAGATTGATTAAAGATTTTAAGGCCATCGAGGTGGCCTTTGTTTATGTTTATCAGCATGTGGGGCTCAGGATAAACTCAGCAAATCGATAATGTATAACTGGATTTGCGGCAAATGCCGGCCGCTATCCCGGCAGTTCATCATTCTTGCCCGTGAAGCGCTGGCATACAGCCTTACTTTATTTGCCGGAAATCCAGACAACCAATTTTCTTTGCTGCGATAGGCGAAAAACAGTTTGATGAAGATCATGGCCTTAAGAGATTTGTAATCATGACAGTCAATAGCAATTAAGAAATGATTCATATTCATGACAGGATGCCAGTCGTTTTACATGCGGAAGTCTTGAGAAAATTGCTTAGTGAAGACATAATTCTTGGGAAAGCGGATGCAATAATTCATATAGCTTCACTGGCCGAGAATGAGTTTAACTGGTATAAAATCAGTAAGGCTGTAGAAGATACACACAATCAAGCGTCTAAACTGATTGAATCAGAAAAATAAATTTCAATATCTATTAAGTAAAAATTTGAACTAATAGCATAATTTTCAATTTTTTACTACGTAAACATAGCATTATTTCTTTTGATTGAGTAAGTCTGACTATTTAACATTATAAAAAAGGAGAGTTTTATGGATACCATTTCACGTACTGAATTGAATGAGAGTGATGAATACTTAAAAATAGTTGAATCACATACCCCGCTCGATGATGAAATAGCAATTGTGTTCGATAGCTCCAAAATCACTGGTGGTAGTGCGTTAGAATTCTTTCAGTATGCTAAAGGTTTACATCCTAACGTTAAAGTGTATGGGGATTCTAAGGGTATATCGTCTCTGCAATTAAACAGTATAACGTTATCACTGGGTACGTTTTTTGCAACATCAGTTGTATTTCCCATTTTATTAAATATAATTTCAAATTACATCCAAAGAAAGATAGACAGCTTTGGGACCAGAGATATAGATGTTCAGGTTTCTATAATTAAGAAAAACAAATCTGGAAAACATGAAAAGTATATTATTTCTGGGAATGTAGTTGATGTCCTTAAAGTGATAGATAAGGTCAAATAAGGAATCTCTATGAATATTCATAATAAATTGCTGAGCTGGATGAGTATTTCTCATGATGATGATTCAATTCTTGATTACCTTGAGACTGAATTAATAAAATCACAGTCCTTAAACCAGAACGCCGATTCAAACAGAATATATTTGGAAAAAAGGATATTAACAGCACATTTAAGATACCTTGATGTTATATCCTTCCTTAAAGAAAATTCTTTTTATGAAGCATGGGTAGAGCTTGAGAGAATTGAGATTGATTTAATAGTGATAAAAGATAATAAAGATTTTATCCCAGAAATTTCACATTATGGCATTAACTTTTTGGCCAGAATGGTGCGTAATTGGCAGAATCTATTTCCTTACAAAATATTTGGTAGCTCCCGCGAATTAATAAAAGAAGTGAGATGTTCAGTATGTAATCAAACTCGCAGTTTTATTGATGATTGCGGCCATGTAAAAAATAAAATCTATAATGGCAATCTGTGTTATGACGAAGTTGTTGACTTTGAGATAATTACTTACGATGTTGTTAGTAACCCTGTCAACAAATTTAGCGTTTTTTTTGCAAGTGACGGAGATCACAATAACTATTCACATTTGATTAGCGTGATAAAATACATAGAATCACCACATCAAATTTTCCAAGTACTAACCTGGAAATATAAAACCCAGGAACATACTGGTGTAATATCTCCTGAAAGTATGTGCCCCTGTGGAAATTTTAAAAAATATGCTAATTGTTGTTTAAAATATGATTTTATTTGTGGAAAACACATACATATTTGGTTCCCACTTCCACTAAACGTTGAACCCGTTTAAATTTATTTCCACAAACGTTGGAAGTTAAGTTTGAAACTTAGTGGTTAAGGTATTTTTGTCTTTTAAAAAAAGAAGTCAGCATACTATAAGCATGCTGACTTTATTGAATGCATTTTTTTATTTTTTATCTTTTATTTCTTGTACCTTTCGAGCTTCTTCTTTAGCAGTTTTTTCACCCAGCGCATTTATTGACTTATAGATGTGCTTTGCCATCCAAACATAACATAATATAACAACTAAAAATACTAAGATTACAGAGATAATGTAGTGATTAATGAGGACGTCAGCCTTTACGGCCTTTGACAGCAATGGTATAAGTATTGAAACCAGTGTCACCGATCTTACTATATTAATTGCTTTCGGTTTTTTTTCAATCACACCAAAAGTGTCTAAAATATAAGTTACTAAGGCTGAAATTAAAAAAAACAAATCCCAACTTTCAAAAGCCTCTTTAGAGAATTTATCAAAAGAGATTAATATGGCCATGTAAAAAGTAAAGGCAAATATGAGTATTGAAGAAAGAAAGGAAACAATATGCAAACCTCTATTGCTCATTATCATTCTCAATATCTTCTTCGGAGTTAAATATTTAGACTTAGACATTAAAATTCCTTTCTTTTTAAATTATCAAATAAATCTTGCAAACAAAAAAATTCAAAGTTTGGATTGATTCGGATTTTTGAGGTCCAGTCAAGCGGACTACCTGATAAATATACCAAAAAAAAATTTTTTACTAGATTACTGTTACTTACAACCTTCGATGTACTTACGAAGGTGGATGTTCACTCGTAAAGATGTGCACCGGTTCAATCTCAACATTTCAATCCAGTTCGTATGCATGATTAACCAAATTTATTAGCAGCAATGAAAATATTACTCGGAAAAAGAACCATTTCCCCTAAAAATCATTACGGATGCAGGATGAATCATAAGCAATTCAACTACTCATCTGAAAACTGACAGCACTGATTCGCGTATTGCGCAGTTTTATGAGGGCGAAAAAATCCCATTTCGGTTTCGCCACATCGACATTAAGCGCTCTATAGACCGGCAAGGCAGGTTCTGTGAATGGAAGAACGCAAATCCTGCCGTCATGACATATGGCCCATACGTTAAAAGGCTTCAGCCGTACGAGTTTTAGCGACTCAGTCGGTACAGAAACCGAGGGTGCAACCCATGCAAGCATGGCGCTTCTGTGGCGTTTAAAGAGATCCACTCTGTTTTTCCCTTCCAGGGCTATATAGAGAGGCAACCCTCCTGGACAAAGATATCGTGGGTCACAGATTTCAGTTTCACATTCCTCAACAACTTTATCTGACCAGTCCATTACCTCGTCCGGTCGATTATCTGGGTTATAATTGCGATATGAACCCGATATAACAAGCTGAGGGTGAATGAGTCGTTTTTCATATTTTCCCCTAGCAGCACTTATATCGTACAAGAAAGGAAGTGCAAATTGCATAAAATGAGAAGGATATGCCGCAGTGGCTTTACGACGCGGCCGCCCATATCTATTCAGCTTGTCAGAAGGTTCATAATATCCCAGTAACCATCTCAGTTTCCTGATAAGAAACGGATGAACACATGATGCCCGGTTCGAAAAGTCCAGGTCGTCTTTAAACTTTACAAAATTATGGCATGCCTTTACTAAAGGATCATGCCAGTCATGACGTTCGATTTTGAAATCGCTCACAACATCTAAATCTGAACTCATTGAATATACCAGACTTAATTTTCTGAGAAGTTATACTGCCGAATAGGGCAGGAACATTCATCAATATTCAGTTTGAGCGTATATATCTTAGTTTCAGTTCAGATGAACATAAACTAAGACTTTTGCGCCTTACGATGATAAATGTCTCTGGCGCCTTACGTATCAGTCATAGCACCATCGCCTGGCACGGGCTGACTCGATCAGCATCACGATGGTAAGAGGGATGGCCTCGCGCGGGTTTTTGGGATAGTAGAGGCTAAAAGTCACCTGATCAGAATCCATTTCAAACGCATTGAAGATGGTCTGCAGGCATTCTGCAGCGTCCTCCGGGTCCAGCTTCATGTCCAGATTGAGCGACATCTCTGGCGTGAGTGTTTTTTTCCGGAACGTCAGCAGGGAGCGGCCGTTCCACGGCTCAATGAGTGCCATTACGCGTGCCTGGGTGTCATCTACCATAACTTATCATCCCCGTGAGCGATGGCATTGTACAGTCTGACCGAATTGAAACTGATATCGGCAACATCTCTGGCCAGAATTACCCAGCCCACGACGGGTATAGCCCGTCCGACAAAGGTGCTGAGCTTATGCGTATAGAGAATGCGCGCGGTCCGGGGTGGGTACCCTCCTACAATGGTCGGGAGCTTAATGCCGAAGGGAAACTTGGCTTTAGGGAACACCCTGCGCGCTGCCCGTGAGGCATAGGATGTTCCCTTAAGAGCATCGCGCGGTTTAGTGCGGGTAGTCAGGACATTACGCCCAGACAGGATGGCCACGATCGCGCCGAAGTCATCGATGCCCAGCTGTTCAGTGACTTCTTCACAGAAAATCATGAAAAAGAGCTCACCAGCGGTGAGGTTCGGTCTGCCCGCGTAGAAATAGGTGTTATTGAGTTCTTCAGTCGTGTCCACTGCCAGCTCCTGCAAGTTCAGCTTCACTTATCGTCCTGACGATTCTTAAACAATACCTTCCGCGTTCAGACCTGACAACCTGTCAGCCACAGGATAAGCAGATACGGTACTTCAGCCATATCTCCCTGCAGTTAAAAGACACCAGTGTCAGGCGCAGGGAAATGCAGGCATATCTGACTTCTCTGCAGCATTCCAGGACCACCAATGCCCGGGCCCATATTCCGCCTCATAAAAAGAGGTTTTTTCCTGCATACGCAGCAGGTACTCAGGCGTGTTCATGCCGAACACTTCCATCGGCAGCGCATCCACACCGGGAATGTCTTTTAACACAAAATCCGGAAACACATCTTCCTCACCGTCGTAGCGCAGAGGCTTGATGAAAGCCCGTTTTTCCTGCCACAGTTTTTCTTCCACAGCTCTCTCATAGCCGGAATCCAGCGGAATAAAGCGTGGGCTGACCGTCATCAGTGCCACATCGATCACGGTACCGCAGCTGGACGGTCGGTTGCGCCCGTCTATGTGCCTGAACGATGTTTCAGGCGGCTCCGTTTCAACGATAACCATCACTTTCATTCCTCTGCGCCAGTCGCCGAGCTCGCGACTAAAGCTTCGCTCCAGGCGGTGACGAACGTCTTCAGGCATAACCAGATCGGGAAAGCCAGAAAACAGCCCCAGTGGCAGCATTGCCTGGAGCCGTGCTTCACCGGCCTCACTCCAGCCAGCGAGCATGGAAACCACAATGAGTCGCCTTTTGCTTTTTTCGGCTGCTCTCAGATGCTCCCGGTTGGCGATAACCTGCTGAGTACCCTTCAGGGCCATGAGCAGGAGGGATTCTTCCAGTGGCACGCGACCAATACGAATCCGGGCCGCAGTCTGCTGCAGGTGCCAGCTCACCCAGCCAGGGGTACGTTTCTTTTTATCGAAAGCGGGGTGCCAGACATTAATACCAGACTGCTCCCACAACAGGTGCAGAAGCCCCAGCAGGCTCATCGATGGCCGTCGTTTTCGTTTCACCGATTCGTCATCTGAGACGTTTTGAGCCGGTTTTACATCAGAAGGTGCCTTTTTCTGGAGGCCCGTGGGCAGTCTGACCACAATAATGCCATCCGCTGCAGCACGGACCGCTTCTCCCTGATAAATCTCTGCCTGACGTTCATCAGACCACACCGAATAAAACCGGCAGTCAGGTTTATGCTCATTACCCGTGAAGGCGTATGAAGATAGCCAGCAGCGTTCGGTATCCCGGGAGTAGTGAACCTTCAGCCGTCTCCTGACAGGATCGTTTTCTGCTGGCAGACATCTGCAGGTCACCACTGTAGTTTTTTTATTATCCCGGGAGTGTTTGAGCCAGCGCTGCCAGGTGGATGTTTCATTCTGCTGGAAAGTCTCAGACGCCTCCTGCTGGCCCCGCTGACCCGTAAAATGAACCGGATATACTTTTTTCTTTGCCATATACAGTTCCCAACGCCGGTTATACTTCCTTTATCATTCATGAATAGCAGCACTACACAGGTGATGACTCCTCACAACTTCGGTTAAATTCATTCTGATATTTTACTCAGGAATGAATTGTCTTTGATAACCAGGGCATTCTCAGCATTACGTTTCTCAGCTGATGAGTGTAATTAACCGCTCCGGTCTGCACGCCACTTTTTCCTGTCGTAATAAATTCGTTATGCATAATACTTTACTGTGTATCCTTTCTGACCGGAACACCCGAATCGGCAGTCCGTTAATCAGTAACCAGCTGCCGTGACTTTTTTTCATCAACCACCACTCTTACGAGTACACCCCGTTTTGATAGCTTTTCAAGCGCTTCTGCTACTGGCACATTTGTAAATTCGTACAGAGACACGTCGGCAGAACCGGCACCTGGGCGTATAAAATATATGATTAGTACCAGAGCGGTGCAGTCCTGTGAAAGCCCGCCTGCAGGTCAGAGCTGGCATAAGGGAAAAATGACAAAAACAGATTGGTTGATGCGATTCAGACGTTGTCGTTCGATTGATACGCTGGAGACTGTATATGAGCACCTGAAATACAAAGGTGACTCGAAAGAAGAGTTCGCAATTAACTCAGCATATGATCATCGTAAGGCTGAATTGACAATGGGAAAGTTGTTTGATCGCGTTCCGCCACACGTATGGAAATTCGTTAAATGAAAGACTGCATGGAGTAGCAGCAAGATTTTACCGATAACTGACGGCGCACACACAAATTCTTTGTGTGTGCGCCGTCAGTTGAACAAGCCGCAGGCGCGTTAGCAAAGAAGAACGTTTATCCACATTTGCACAGGCTAGATCCAATAACATACCAATTTAGATCCTTATAGCTCCTAAAAGATCCCGCTGTCTCTCAGGCCCTGCCACATAAGGCCTGAAGCACTCTTATGATGTGTGGTGGCGGGATAAACATGTGTTCTGACGGGAAAAACGTGTGTGCTGTTGGGCTGGTAATGTGTGCTGTTGGGATGTAGTGTGTGTGCTGTTGGGATATAAGCCATTTTTAGTAACAGGAAGATCCTGTGACGCAGAGTTGAGATAACTATATGACAGATAAGTCATTCATTGGCGATGCACTTTATAGTGACATGGTCAGTAAAGAAAAACAGCTCACAGTTAATTCTAACAATACTGTTCAGCCAGTGGCACTTATGCGCCTTGGTGTTTTCGTGCCTAAACCCACAAAATCACAGGGTGAAAACAATATTGTTGATGCTTCGGAATTGTTTTCACAGCTGGAGATTGCCCGGGCTGAAGGTTACGATCATATCAATATTTCAGGTCCGCGACTCGACATGGATAGTGACTTCAAAGTGTGGATAGGAGTTATCTATGCTTTCAGCCGACACGGACTGACATCGAATAAAATTGAACTGAAATTCACTGAGTTTGCTAAAGGGTGTGGCTTTTCTGCTAAACGTATAGACGGCAGGCTGCGCCTTTCGATCCATGAGTCTTTGGGGAAATTACGTAATAAATCAATCTCTTTCAAACGTGGACGTGATGCTAAGGGAAGTTATCAGACAGGGCTTTTGAAAACAGGCTACTTTGATGCTGAAAAAGATATCGTCCAGCTTGAAGCGGATGAAAAACTCTGGGAACTGTTTCAGCTGGACTACAGAGTCCTTCTTCAGCAACATGCAATCAAAGCACTACCCAAGAAGGAAGCGGCTCAGGCTATTTACACTTTCATTGAAAGCCTTCCAGCCAATCCTATTCCGGTAAGCTTTTCACGTTTACGTGAACGTCTCTCTCTCAGCAGTTCTGTAAGCGAACAAAACCGCACAATCAAAAAAGCGCTTGAGCAGTTACAAAAGATAGGTTACCTGGAATTCTCACTGGTTCGTAAATCGCGGGAAAATTTCGTTATTATTCATAAGCGTAACCCAAAACTTAAACCGGCTGACATCTGAATGTGTGCTATCGGGGGCCTTAGACGCCCCTCCACTTCAGAACAGCAATTATGCTATCCCGCCAGCGCACATGCTCAGGCAATGCATTGTTCCGGAAACCTGCCAGGGCACATATCAAGAGCTCTGACTCTTAACAGCAGCCCGTCAGCACACACTATCGGGTATTTTAAGCACAGCTGATTCCCTCCAGCACACATTAATCTCCTGCTAACGCACATAATTATGAGTCATTCAGGAAAACCTATCCTGCCAGCACACACTTTTCTGAAGTCCCTGAAGCTCAGTTTCCCGCCAGCACACATGATCGTGACTTTCGGACTGGCTTAACCGGGCATGACACATTTTAGTTTCACCTGAACTCGTATCCCTCCAGCACACATTTCTGTATCCAAAATGAAGAAAATAGCCTGTCAGCCTGCATTTCTTTGCTTCTGCAAAGTAAATGGGCGTCCACCTTATCAGTCAGTTGCTCCATATAGCCCGTTATAGACGGCTTTTAGAGGAACTGCCTGTAAGCAGAACCGCCAGCACATATGTTGAAGTCCTGTGCTTTTCAATATCCGCCAGCACACATTTTCTTCGGGAAATGACATCCCGCCAGCGCACATTCTCTTTCATGACAACCGTATCCCGCCAGCACACACGATCTATTGCTTAGTTCTAGATGCTTTAGGTTGCAAGCCTCCTATTTCAGACGTGTGTTGTCTAAAAGATTGAGTAAATGAGACTTTTCATCTTCTCTACCGAAATAACCGTACTCAGTTTTAATTAAAATTGTGCCTCCCCCAAATTTGTTGAAGCACGCATGAATGACCTTCGAAACTTCTGAAACTGTACAGGCATCACGTGCAGAGTAACTGAAAGACATTGTTGATTATCGCTAAAGTAGAGGGAATTTCAGCCTGAAATAAATTAATAAAATCAAATAAAAACATATACTTAAATTTTTTATGATGTGGGGTAAAATCCATCTGAATTTCAGTGCATTTCTTATGCTGAGACTGTGATTCACTCACTAACAGGACATCACTTTTGCCGGTAAATACAGTGATACTGTGAGCAATATTTTTTTCTCATGTACAAGAAATTCGTGTCTTTTCGAAAAATATTGCTCTGACATTTTTGACATGTACAATCAACATAAAAATTGACAACGGAACCGTTGAATGAAAAGTCATTATGGTGGCGTGGACGAGACTGCACGCAGAGCCAGCGCAATGTTGCGCAGTATGAGCGACGATATATCCCTCAGAAGAAATGAGTTTGGTCTGGATCAGTACTACCAGACATTTACACGTAACTCTGTGGCGAACCTGCCTAAACTCAGCCGGCGTGCAGTTGAGCAGGCGATCGATGAAATGGAAGCGCAGGGGCATGTCTTCGGCAGAAAAGACGCCGGTAATACCCGACACTATGCGCTGACTATTAAAGACGTAGTTGATATTTACGCTCACCGCAAAGTGCCTAAATACCGTGATTTGCACGCCGGGGAAGGCCCCTTTGTTATCTTTGTTGTGAATCTGAAGGGCGGCGTGTCGAAAACCGTAAGCACGGTGACGCTTGCACATGGTTTACGTGTTCATCAGGACCTCCTGCAGCACGATCTTCGTGTCCTTGTGGTTGACCTTGATCCCCAGGCCTCCAGCACCATGTTTCTCAGCCAGCAAAACAGCATTGGCTCCATAATGGAGACGGCTGCACAGGCAATGCTTAACGATCTTGGCGCTGAGCAGCTCCGTGAAGACATTATTAAACCCACAATCATTCCTGGTGTGGATGTGATCCCCGCCTCCATAGACGATGGTTTCATTGCCAGTCAGTGGAATGATCTCGTCAGAGAACACCTGCCGGACAAGTTACCCTCAGAGGTTCTGCGCCGCACTATCATTGACCGTGTTGGCGGGGATTATGATTTTATCTTTATTGATACCGGTCCTCACCTTGATGCCTTCATGCTGAATGCTCTCGCGGCAAGCGATTTACTGCTCACACCCACACCGCCGGCTCAGGTGGATTTTCACTCCACTCTGAAATATCTCACCCGACTGCCTGAAATGATTGAGCAGCTTGAGGAAGAGGGAATTACGCCGCGTATAAAAGGGAATATCGGCTTTATGTCGAAAATGACCTCAAAACGTGACCATGAGATGACACATGGTCTGGCCCGCGATGTCTTCACGTCTTACATTCTTGATGCGGCACTGCCACGACTGGATGGCTTTGAACGTTGTGGAGAGAGCTTTGATACCATCATCAGCGCCGATCCGGGTTCTTATCCGGGCAGTGCTGAGGCGCTGAAAAAGGCAAAACGGGAAGCAGAACGATTTACTCAGGCTGTATTTAAAAGGATTGAGTTCATCAGGGGTGTGAAATGAAGAAAGAAATGGTGAAACTGGGCCGGCAGCTGGGTAACTCAAGTTTTTCGAAAATGATGAGTGAGTCTGACAGCGAGCGGGTTTTCACCCTGAAGTCTGGCGCTCAGGCCCGTTTTGTTCTGACAAAGTTTCTGCATGATGACATTGAAGCACAGACTTTTGTAGACGCAGCCGTTAATGGCCGAGACCAGGCCTTTCTGACGCGCGAATCGGTCAGTGATATTTCCCGTACCATAAGACTGCAGCAGTTCTTTCCCGCTATTGGCCGGGAGGTAGACGGACGTACAGAGATTCTCGATGGCTCACGCCGTCGGGCCGCCTGTCTTTACAACGGGACCGCCTTTGAAGTGCTGGTGACGCGTGATGCGTTGTCTCTCTCTGATGCCAGACAACTGGCCGCTGACATTCAGACTGCCAGAGAACATACGCTGCGTGAACTCGGTAAACGATTAAAGCTGATGTATCCTGCAGATATGAATCAGTCAGATATTGCCGCCGCAGAAGGACTTTCTGCGGCCAAGGTCACCCGGGCGTTTCAGGCGGCTGCAGTTCCTGAAGAGATCATTGCGGTGTTTCCTTCGATCATTGAACTTTCCATCAGTGACTATCAGATTCTGCTTGAGGTGACTGAGAGAGCCCGGACGAGAGGCATCAGCACGGAGGAGTTAACTGGCCACGTTCGTGCACGTATCGAAAGTGACGCGCATTACGACAGGGGTGATCCCACCTATAAGGCAAAAATAATCAGTTATTTTCGCGCTGAAAGCGCAGAGCCTAAAAAAGGGTCGGCCGGAAAAAAAGTCGTGACTGAAAAACTGGCTGAATTTGCTGATAAAAAGCAGTTTGCCAGAAAGAAAACGGATTCAGATAAACGGGTAGTTACTTATGAATTCTCGCGCCTTTCTGCAGCCTGTCAGGCTGAACTTGATGCCGCTGTCAGAAGCGTCATTGAGCGTATGGTTGTGAATGAAAAAGACGCATGACTTACTGCCAGTTGCGGGAAATTCAGGAGAGGATTCCCGCAAAAAAAAATCTTTAACCTTATGTTTTTTTTGAATAAAGAAAGAAAATTTCAATCTGAAATTCCCCGAATAGAATTTTCTTTAATTGCCAGCAGCTGACAGGGCCGGTTCTGGTCAAAGCAACAGAGCTATCAAAGCTGGCCAGCCTTAAGCATGATAAAAGAACAGGGGGCCTGGCGTAACAAAACTCTTTTTTAAAACAGCACTTTTCTGCGAGCCTCGACAGGAATGATTGTGTTGGTGGCTCACCCGTGCTGATTCAACGTTTTCCCCATCCTGGATGTTTATTTATTCCCCATACATAACCTGATACGCAACCTGCTGTACGTCACAAAATTCTGTTCCCTGCCTTCAGGCGTGGCATCATGTTTTGAACCCTTAACAGACAGCAGGCATATTGATTACTGACATTTCCCGTATCCTCCGCGGTCCTGTTAATGAGGCAGGAGTAAGGCAGAACCTGGATAGCTTTTCCCGGTTGCTGAAATCAATTGCGGTACGACAATTCAGTACCCGACTGGCATATCCTCAGTAAAACCTGGCGCAGCTCGCCGTAGGTGTGCAATTTTATCAGCGAGCATCCCGGCATCAGAATTGAGTCGCACCGTATGGATGAGACGCAGATTGAGCTGATTACCTGACAGAATGAGGCGGCGACGCTCTACGCAGATGATGAAGTCATCAAACTCTTTTATCAGGAACATCACAGGTGTAGCTGGCATTCCCTGAACAGGGGAGCCAGTAAAGAACCCGGTCAGTTTACCGACGTCTGTATTATGCCGGGTGCAACGCACCGGGCGCTGCTCGCAGTCCGGCGGTGAAATGAGTTGCCACCTGCTACCCGTAACAGACTCTGCGTGGCCTGTTCGCGCGCCCGGGGGCACATCTGGTTTTTACTTTTCCGTCAATTCATACAGTAAGCGTTATCAAGGCGAAGATCAGCAGGGCAGCAGCAGCCGGCTGGCCTCATGTGGATCCATTGAGAACCGCACCCCGAGCTGGCGGGTGACGTCCAGCGCAAACACCCGCGTATACCACTCGGTGGACTTTGCGTCCTTATGGCTCATCAGGGTCTCAATGACCTTCTGCGGCACCTGATGCTGCACGAGATGCATCGCAAACGAATCCCGGAATGTCTTGGGCGTCACCGGCCGGATGGAAAACGCCACATCGTCACGCGCCGCCGCCGCCACTGCCTGACTTATCCAGCTGCGCGCCGTGTCCTCACTCTTTACGTCCCAGAGCCGCGCCCCTGCAGCCAAGCCTGCCGTCGCAAACCACTCCCTTAAGCGTTGCACGAATCCGGGATCGGTCAGCGGCACCGCCCGCGGCGGGTTGTCCCGGATTTCCGCCTCTGTTTCCCGCCCGGCCAGCTGCTCTTCCTTCGTCGGGCGCCCGCGCCGGCGGCTGCGGCTGCGCGCCGCCTCTTCGCGCTTCCGTTGCTTTAGGGTGCGAAGGACCACGAACGGTGAGGAGAGCGGCGCGCCGGTGAGCGGGTCGTCCAGCAAAAAGTCTTCTTTCGTAAGCGGCAGGATCTCGTTAAGTCGCCCACCGGTATTCCACAGCGCATCGATAAACAGACGCTTGCGGAGATCGGGCACTCTGGAGAGCAGGACGGCCACTTCGGGGGCCAGCAGGTAACGCGGCATGTCGGTGCCGTAGGCGGCGGCCAGGTTTCGCAGCGCTACCGCGCTTTCGTAGTCAAAATAGCGTGCAGCGCCCGGGCTGGTCAGATAATGACCACTGGCGTCGCTGTGTGAAATCTGTATCAGTTCGCGGGGCAAAGTACCCAAACTTTCAATCTCCGTTGCCTGGCGGTGTGGAACGTATTTTCGCCTGTCTGTCCAGCCAAAACCACGGGAATAAATCGATCCGGAGAGGATCCGGTCTGGATCTGTTTTACGGCTTTTCTCCCGAATACGGAGAATAACCTGGGCTTCCTGAAATAAACAGCGGTGCGTCAGCCACTTACACGGGCTGCGATTGCCGTGTAACCCTATGACGATAAAGGGAAGAGCGGGAAACGGGCGGGGCAGGGGGTATACCAGGCACTCCTGGCTACATGCCTGGTGAAAGGAGAAATAGAAGAAAGGTAAATAAGACTGGCTGGTACAGTCGGGAGAGAGCGTCGGTATAATCAGGTAAAACCGGAAGGTGCAGGGTGCAGAACAACAGGAAGGGTGTACCTGCATCCTCCAGTTAGGTAATTATAATGCGAACTGCCAAATTAGATCCGTTTCATTAAATAACGTAAGCGATATATCAGTCAGGCATATTTGCATGAGTATTCAGGCAGAAAGGTAAGAGGAAAAACAATTTATGAAGGTAAAGCATTAGTAAACTATTTAAACAAAATACATTAGCAAAACATAATTTTTTCTTAAAAAAAAGAATTTGTAAAAAAAATGATGATAAGTATCTTTATGTTTTTAAAAGGTTTTTACATGAGAGTGTATTTGGCTTACATTTTTTTACATTAAGTATGTTGCTGTTTTAATGGGTAAAATAGTACAAAAAACCAACGCAGGAAGCCAAATTGTATTTTATTCAATTAATCAAAAATGGGTTGCCATGGAAAATCTACTCAAAGTTTATAATGATATCCTATTTGATAATCAGAAGCTTGAGAGCTTCCCAATCTGTACAATCCAAAAAAACCAATGGGTCAGAGGCTCACACTGGTCTAACGGATATGTCATTGGAGTCATATTACTATCGGAACAATTAAATAATATAAAAAATGCAGACAGAATAAATTATGCTATAAAGGCATTAAGACCACATAAAGAAACAGATAAATTTCAAGATGTAGGATTTATAAGTCTGTATTCTGAGTGTCTTGCTTATGAAAAGGGGCTCACCTTAGAAGAGAATATAATTAACTCAGTCAGTTATCTGAAAAGTTGCGTAACTAGTAAAGGAAATCTTTTTGTAAACTGGATGGATGGAGAAGTAGTCAGTGTAGATCAATTTATGAACTCAATGCTTTTTGGATGGCATGCCCTGACGTTCAAAGACCAAGAGTCATTGGAAATTTATGAAAGAATTATTGAAAATTCAATCGAATTTTTAACGCAAGATAATATTGTTTATGAGTATTTTTTAGACGATGGAAAGCATTACAATAAAAATGCTGAAAGCACAGGCAGCACATGGTTCAGAAGTGATGCATGGGCAATAGTGGGTATTTCATATTATTTATTTATAAGAAAGGAATGTAAAAAGTCAATTTGCAAGAAAAGCATAAATTTACTCGATAAATTATTAAAAAAGTATCTTTATATACACAATAAGCTAGGTTTTTTTCCTGGTATATATTCAAACGAACTTTCCGAAATAAATCATTTATTAGACTCTTCTGCAGAGGCAGCGATATTTTGCGCGCTAAACTTCATGGAAAGAAGAAAAGTAAGCAATCTTAGTTCAATAAGCCAGTTAAGAAACATTCTGAAGATGAGAGTCAGTGCAAATCTATTTAAGAATGGAAATATTTTGAATTCATCAGCCTATCCGCTCAGATTAATTGATCAGAAGAACATGAGTTCTGTCTGGGGGGATTATTATGGTTTAAGAGCAAAAAAGGAAATGTCTTATGGCAAAAATTCAGGTGGGATCAACATTATCTAGCGATATCCTTATTCAGTTAAGCGAGGCGACTGAATATTTACAGATAAATGTTGTTAACCTAACTAGTGGTTTAGCAACTGATGTACTTGAAAAGTATCTGTATCAATCATTTGAGGAAGAGCTAAAAGGTAATTATGAAGTAGTTTATAAGGGTGCGCCTAAGTGGGTTATTAAAGCGCGCATTGCTGCTATGGCCGAACTGATAGGTGGAAAAAATGGTTAAAAACATTTTAGCAGTAGGATATCTACAAAATTATATTGAAGGTATCCTTAATATATCAAAAGATTTAAACTTAATAGTTATTGAAGAGCCCAGCTTGATTCCATCATCTATTATTGATAACGTTGTTATAATACCAGGTCGTTATCAACAAAGCGATGAGGCGTTAAACGTAGCTAAAGAGTTAGACGAAAAATATAATTTTTGTGCGGTAGTCCCACTAAGAGAGTACGCAGTCCCTTGCGTTAACGATATTGCAAATGAACTCAATTTGAAGAAAGTTGGAAAGACAGCTTCTGTATGCTTTAGAGATAAATTTCAACTGCGCAGCTATCTGCAACATAAAAATATTAATAACTTCAAGCAGCCAGAGTTTTCGAGAGTTGAAACAATTGAAGATGTTTATGAATTTTATAGAAATCATGGTTCCTGCATTATTAAGCCGAGTAATAAGCAAGCTACTGTAGGAGTATTCAAAATTTTAACGAAAGAGGATATAGCTCTAGCTTATATTGAGTCAACGGAGGCAAGCGAGCCTGGCCGAACAGCTACCGATCGAGCTTTAAATTGGGATTATCAGGTCGAAGAGTTAGTAGAAGGTAATGAATACAGTACAGAAGTTTTCGTAAAGGATTCTAGGATCACATTTTACAATGCAACTAAAAAAACAACATTTCATGGAAATATACCCCTTGAAACAGGTCACATGCTTCCAGTCTCCATTTTTGATGCACAAACTGATAAAATACTTTCAGATGCGATAAGTGAGCTCAGTAAAATTTTTGAAGTTGAAAATGCTGTCTTACATGCTGAATGGATGGTTAATGAAAGCGGTGTTTACCTTATTGAATGCGCAGCACGAACCCCCGGGGGTAGCATAACCGAATTAATCTCCAATAGTTATTCAATAGATTATTTCAAGGAGTATATAAATATACTTTCTGATAGCAGTGCCTCTGAAAAGCATTCATATAACCCCAAAATAATTAGTGCTATTGGGCAATTCCTTCCTATGAACGGTATAGTTAGTAAAGTGCATAAAACGGCCGAATTCGCAAAAGAGTTGCTGGAAGAAAACATAACAATCGTATCTTATGTCAACAATTTTTCTTTAGGGGATTCGGTTAAAATAAATAACAACCAAGGCCGTAAGGGATATGTGATTTTAAAAGGGAATAGTCAGAATAGCATAGAAAAAAGCATTGAGAAAATCTGCAGCGAAGCTGTCATAACTCGATAGGAATATTTTATGAAGAATAAAAATGTTGCTTTGTACGCTTCTGGTGCTAAGGCTGGGCATCTGGAAGTTGCCTTAGAATCAGATGCTCCATACTTAGTGTTGTGCTTAGAAGATGGAACTCCAGAGAATAAGAAAGGCGAAGCTCGTCACCTTGTAAAACAGGCTATCATGAATTATTCAGACAATAATAAAATATGTTGTGTGAGGATAAATGGTTCAGATACTGAACATTGGGAGAAAGATATTGAGGTTCTATTCACAGAAGGAAAAATTCCAGACAGAGTCAGGATACCTATGGCAAATAATGTTTTGGATATACAAAAAACTGTAAACAGAATTGAAGCCCTGCAAAATCTACAAGGTAAAAAATATCTTGAAATTATGGTCGAGAACAAAAGTTGCTTCGAAGAGCTATCAAATATATTGACAATTTTTTCTGAGAAGATAGCAGCTATTACTGTAGGCGGAGAAGATCTCCTTGAGTCAGTAGGGCGTCCTGAAGAAGCATTAGAAATTCGGAAAGAAATAATCCGTTGCTGTAAAGAGCATAGTATTCCATGTCTTGAAACTACATATATGGACTATAGAAATTTTCCAGGACTTATCGCGGATACACATTATGCCATGCAGTTAGGTTTTTCTGGCCGTTCAGTTGTGCACCCAGCCCATGTAAATATTTGCGAAGAGATCATTAATTCATATGTTTAATATATTAAAAGTTAAGTCAAGCTATAAAATTAATAAGAAAAGTTATAGCACGCTTAAAAGATATTTGATAGATATTGAGGGTGTTATTGATGTTTTTATTGATGAAATTAATAGTCATTCTATTACTATTAAACATAGCGGGAATGAGTCATACATTGAGCAAGAGGCAGCAAAAATACTAGAGATTAATGCTAATGCTTTTACATCTCAATCCTCATACCCGATTACATGCAGTTGCAGTAAGGCTCAAGAAACTCATGTAACGATAGCAGATGAGGATATCCTTTCTACCTTATTATCAAGAGGTGAGGTTTGTTATTCCCGAGATGGAGAATTTTACTATGGGGCTACGCTTAAAAAAGCAATTGAAAAGATTGACACGACATTTCTAAGATTAATGTCTAACTTTTTTAATTATGAAGAGTCATACAGCTCCCCTGCAATAAAAATGGAATCGCTGGGCAAAATTACTGACCTTTCAGAACTGAGTAGGGAGCTAATGATAGCTTCTCATTTTGATAACACTAGTATTGATAAAGTAAACGATACAAAAACAAAACCTAAATGGGTACTTCCTGCTGCGCCATGCCTGAAAATCTATCTCTTGAACGAGAATAAGGAAATAAATTCAAACTTGATTTATTCAACACGTGGCCTGTGTTTCAGAAATGAAAGCAAAGAAAAGCATGGATTTGAAAGAATGGAAACCTTTAACCAACGAGAATTAGTCTTTATTGGAGATAAAGAACACGTATCAAATATGGTTGTTCTGGCGAAAGAGAAAATCTTTGATTTCTTTAAGCATCTAAATATTAACGTTTATGATGAGGTAGCAAAAGATCCATTTTTCATGAACCCTGATAAAAGAGATAAGTACGATATAAATGGTTCAATTAAGACAGAAATAAGAGCTAGATTGAACAATAGTGGAAAATCGATATCTGTTGCATCATTCGATGTTCATGGGAATTTCTTTGGAAAAAAATGTAATATTAAAAAAGAAAATGAGGAAGTATTTAGCGCATGTTTAGGTATTGGCATTGAGCGCATTATATGGGCATTTTTGATTCAAAATGGATTTGATGCACTTAAGGGAATTTAAGATGACACACTTTATTCTAGTTGATTCCACCAAAAGCGGCCCTGGGCCCGCTTTATTTAAAAAAGTACAGGAATATAACTTAATCCCTGTTATCCTCACTAAAAACCCAGAAGAATTTGACTGGTTGAGCGGAGATCATGTGATTATTGATATCGACTATCATGCTGACTCAATGTACAAAAGAATACGTAATAGCTTGCCGCATTGTTTAATTTCTGGCATTACAACAACGAAGGATGAATGTATTTCACTAGCCTGTGAATTGGCGGATAAATTTGGCCTGCCTTCTCCAAATAAGCATAGCATATCGATATGCTCGAATAAAATTTCCCAAAAACAAAATTTTGAAAAACATGGTATACCTTCTTCGAGATTTTCAACATTACCTGCATTCTTAAATCAAGAAAATGATTGGCAAGATTTATGGCAATTTCCTGTAATCCTTAAACCGTTACAGGGAGTTTCAAGTTCTGGGTTATTCATTTGCCACAATAAAGAAAGATTAGTAGAGATTTGCAACTCGACCAAAATTTCGACTTCAAACTATCTAATAGAAGAATACGTAGATGGTCCAGAGTATTCGGCAGAATTGTTTGATGGAAATTTTATAGGGCTTATAGAGAAAAGGTTATCCAGTATCGTAGATTTCTCTGAAGAAGGTTATATTGCAAACCCTGTCATAGATCCAGATACGTTGAAAAAAGTAATAAATGTAACGCAAACCTTATGTAGAAAAATGGAATTAAGTTGGGGGCCTATACATATCGATCTTAGGATCAATAAGCATGATGTTAAAATTATAGAAGTAAATCCTCGTATTGCTGGTAGTTTTATCTGTGAAATGATCGGGGATTGTTATAACTTTAGCATTGTTGAATCCTTACTGAGGAAATCAATTTCCGAAAAAGTTGATTGCCAATCAGATTCAAACACAGGAATTTCAGCCGTAGTCGATTTTGTTTTCTTGCCTACGAACTCATTGATTACTAAATTGTTCAATCATGAGTGCTTTACTGGGCTTGAACATGATTGTATTAATCTTAGATTAGGTGAGAGGAAGTGGGACCCAAAGAAAAGAGTCTCTTATATTTACTCTACTTTCCCAAAAAAAAAGTTAACAGGATATCACGACAATGATTGTTAGTAAGCCATATGAACTTACGCATGCAAATGATTTTATATTACTGGATGATTATCTTGAAAGAGGTGATTTCTATCTAAAAATTGAAGGCTTGAATATTGGTAGTTCCATAAAAATCAAGGCTGCTAAAGCTATGATTGAAAAATTTGAGCAACAAGGTCTTATTAAAGAAAATACAAAAATTATTGAAAGCTCTTCTGGAAATCTTGGACTATCATTGAGTATCATTTGCGCTAGCAAAGGATATAAATTTGTATGTGTTTCTGATAAAAATATTTCTCCACAAACAGCTAGCATGATACGTGCTTATGGCACAGAGTTGGTTATCATTGATGAAAAAGATTCTAATGGCGGATATCTTGGAAAACGCTTGGAATATATCAACAAACGCCTAGAGAATGATGATAATCTGCTATGGGTGAATCAATATGAAAATGAGCAAAATATTCTTGCTCATTATAAGAATACGGGTCCAGAGATTTTAGGTTCCTTCGGTAAAGTCGATTACCTTTTTATCGGTGCAGGGACAACAGGAACATTAGGTGGCGTTTCTCGTTATATCAAAAAGAACTCTCCAGGCACAAAAATCATTGCTGTAGATACTCTCGGTTCTGTAACTTTTAATGGTAAACCTGGCAAAAGACTGATACCCGGATTAGGCACGAGCAAAGCGCCACCAATTAGTAAACACTCTATATATGATGAATTAGTTAGAGTAGAAGAAATACAAAGCGTGAGAACATGTAATTATTTAGCCTCAAAAGGATTGCTTCTTGGTGGTTCTACAGGGACGATACTTGCTGGCGTTAAGGATTACTTTACTAGAAATGAACCTAGTGGCAATATTATAGCGATCTCTCCGGATTTAGGAGACCGCTATCTTGATACTATTTACAATCCTGTATGGATAGAAAATAACTTCCCTAACTACTATTCATGAGAGTGGCATTTATGAACCTAAGCTTTTCAGTCATTGGCGGCAAATTTATCCATGAAACGTTGAGTTATTCTTATGGTAAAGTTTCCGAGTTAGTAATGGACACCTATTTGTCGCATAATAAAAATAAAACAGTCAATCCTGACAGTTATTTCCTTCGTTTTCCTGATAAAGAAAGCGCCAGAATCATAGCTCTACCCTCCGCGCTAACTGGCGATAATAGTGTTAGTGGGATTAAATGGATTTCCAGTTATCCTGATAATATTAAAAATAATTTGCAAAGAGCCTCTGCGGTTTTAATTTTAAATGATTATGAAACGGGTTATCCTATTGCTTGTTTAGAGTCATCTATCATTAGCGCCCACCGAACCGCAGCATCTGCTGTAAAAGGCGCTGAAGCGTTAAGTACCCTACAAAAAAAATCTACTAAAGTAGCATTTGTTGGCGCGGGTATTATTGCGAAAACGATTACTAATTATATCTCAGCTCTAGATTGGAATGTTTCAAATATTGAAGTTTTCGATCAGCACGCAGATTCTGCTGAAAAACTCTCAGAACATATTAACTCTAAGCTTCATATGCCATCCAGAGTTCAAAAAAATTTAGAGGACGCTATTCATGGTGCTGACCATGTTTTCCTTTGCACTACCGCTTCAACTCCTTACATTCATGACCTGAATGTATTTCATAATGGGCAAGTCATCATAAATGTATCGTTAAGGGATATTTCACCTGACATTATACTTAACTCTTTTAACATTGTTGATGACATAGAACATTGTCTAAAAGCAAATACGTCTCCCCATTTAGCTGAAATAAAATCTGGAAGCAGAGATTTTATAAATGGCACAATAGCAGAGGTATTTGAAGGTAAAGTTAATATTGATCGTAGCAAACCTATCATTTTCTCGCCATTTGGCCTGGGTGTTTTAGATCTGGCTTTAGGTTATTTTATTTATAAGCAATCGATATTATCTAAGAATAATTTTGCTATCCCTGATTTTTTCACTTCTGTTAATCGCTGGTAAGCCCGTGGGGGGGATCTTGGAAGCTCTAAAAAATAAATCTAATGGAATTGCCCTTAAGTTCGCCAGCATTAGCGAACTATCAATGCTGTATGAACTTAACTGTCACCCGAAACCAGGATTGATCACCCCCTTTTCAAATGGTTCTCATAAAGATATGAACTATTTAACGATGCTAGACAGTATTAAGGCTATTGTTCTAAAATTTGCTACCATCGATGTTCCATTGTCTCTTAAGGATTCCCCTAGTTCCTTCGAACTTGATTCAGTAGCTATTTATTTAAAAAGATTTGGTCTGGAAGTTGAAAAAAGTATGTATGAAGCATCTGGAGGAGTAAATACCTATAAAGGCGCCATTTTCATTTTGCTTATTCTTTTTGTTGCATGCCAATTAGATAGCTGTAACGTAGAAGAAGCACTAATCAATGCGAGTGTATTCTGTCATAAATTACCTCAGTTTAAAGTTAGAAGTAATGACTTCACTACGGCTGGCTTGAAAGCTTATAATACCTTAAAAATAGGCGGTATTAGAGCTGAAGTTCTCGATGGTTTCCCTACAATTAGGAATAATATAAATTCTTTTAGAGAGGAGTGGTTTTCTCTTGACAAGAATTTGTGTATTATAAAAAACATTATCAGAAATATGTGTTTGTGCGAAGATACTACATTGTTAAATAGAAATTTTGATAGTAATAGTCTTTATGATGTTCAGACTAAAGCTAGCAATTTTCTGGTAAGAATCAACAAAGGTGATAATGTTATTACAGTTGCGAATGAATTCAATGTTTTTATGACTTCATGTAATTTTTCTCCTGGTGGGGCAGCGGATCTTACTATTGCAACTATCTTTTTGTCTTTATGGTTTGGTGATATTTATGTTTGAAAGTATTATGTTGCGCGACAACATTCATGAAATCATCAAAGGATACTGTTCTAAGAATCCTTTTAAAAATGGTTGTACTGCAGTATTAAGTACTATACTACCCATTAAGGTTTTTAGAAGTCTTGACAAGCATCAAATAGACAGTCTTAGTGAGATTTATACATCTACAGCTGATTCTTTTATTGAACATTTTGCTAATGATAAAGTTAGAGTTATCATAAGTAAAACGGTGAAATTAAAAGGAATTTTAATTTTATTCATTAACCAAAATGCTTTAATTGTTAAAAATACAGCTGTATCTTATGAAAATTCAAAGCCTGAGTCTCGTTTAATTGATATAGATATTTACTGTGGGGGCCAACAAATTACACGCACACACCTTAATTTACCTCCGCGGCAATGTATTATATGTGAGGCCCCTGCCTCAAGATGTATTTTTGAAGGTAATCATAGGCTTGATGATTTAAAAAAAGAGTTTCAAAGTTATCTTGTTAAAAATTAACCCGTGAAAATTTAAATTGATGTGAGGAGTTCTTGTGATAAAATCTTTAATAATTATGCAGGCTGGGACTGTTTGTGAAAAAGGTTTAGTTCGTTATTTAAATGACAAGTTCGGTCATTGTCATAATGGTAAGATTTCATTTGATATTGAATGTTGCGATAAAATCTGTGATTTTAATTTCTCTCTTTTTAGTTCAACCAGTTATGATAATATTATAGTACTGCGTTCTGGTGTTGGTTATTCTTCAATAAATATCGAGTGCGTTGCACTTTTGTCAGATGAAAGTTATTCAAATCGTGCACCTCTGATGATTTCAAAATACCCTTGTACCAAACTTAAAGATAACTTAATAAGTGAAGGGATTCCGGCTCGTAAGCAAAGATGCTTAGAAATTTCTCATAATTTTTCTTTCTATTATCACTTAATGGACGTTTTCACTCCTTCCAAAACTAACGTAGTTATGCTCTCTTTGCCGTTAACACCAAAGCAAGCAATTGTTTATGGCCCATCAGATATTGATTTTGGAATCGAAGAAGACTCACAATTTTATCCTTCGCTTGATGAGAGTTTGTTATTTAGGGCAATTTCAATCAGTCTGGTCACAATTTAATGCACTTGTTTGGAGTATGTAATTTGCTAAATTTTGTTTATTTTTTTTCGTTTTTAGAAGCTTTTGGCTCTTATGTTATTACTCCTATTTTATCTTTGTATATTGTGAATGGGTTGAATTTTAGCCTGGGTGTGGCAGCAATAAGTGCAATTACTCTTCATTTCAGTCGCTATATTCTTTCATTGCCGATCGGAAAATTAACTGACATATTAAGTACAAAAGTTTCTTTAGCCCTAGGTACTTTAATAAGGGCTTTGGGTTACTTATTGCTCGCGCTGGGTCCGCATAGTAGCTTTTCTGTCTATTCGGCTGTTTTTTGTATAGGGTTAGGCGGCGCTTTCATAACACCATCTATATCAATAATTCTCAGTGTGATAAAAGGTAAGCAAGAAAATAAGTTTCGAGTAAATAGCTTTATATATACATCTGGTATAGCTCTTTCACTGCTAGTTGTTTCGCTTGTCAATTTTAGATCTTTGAATGTTTTATTTTTTTATGCATCTGCCAGCTTTGCTATTTTACTGCTAATCAGCCCTTTCCTTTTGTCACCATTAAAAAATACGAAATCAGGCACTTTACTTGATTGTTATAGCCTTATTAAGTCAACGCTGAGTATTAACTTGAGTCTTTTTATCTTTACGTTATTATATTCGCAGCTATATTACTTTATACCAATGCTTTTAAAAGATAGTCTAAACCCCAGCAATACTTTGTCGATTATTTATGCTATTAATTGCACTTGTTTTGTAGTTCTTCAGCCTTTGATAATTAAATACAATTTATTTAGCAAGCTTAAATCATCCTGCTTAATATCAGCAGTCCTTTTTTTGTTAGGTTTCGCTATGTTAAAATTTAGCGACATTAAAATTATCATAATAGTTTTTTCAATTCTTTACGGAATATCCTGTAGTATACTTGAGCCTAAGTTCATGTCAGTGATTGCCACATTAGTTTCTTCAGAAATGATGGGGTTAGCATCTGGTGTCAGTCTTTTTTTTAGGGGCTGTGGCCTTATTTTTGGGAATTTATTAGGGTATGTTACATTAAATTCGCAAGTGTATTTTGGCGGCTTCCCCGTCCCTATACTTATTGTGTGTGTTATTTTTATTTTCTTATCTTTTTTTCCAATTTTTTCCTATAAAAATCGTAATTGAGGTTGATTGAATTTTTCTAGGGGATGAGGTAAAACCATTACTTTCCTTGAATAAGTTATTACTACAGGCGTTTTCTCCGGTCGCTGAATACGGTGATCCGGGTTAATTGTTAAATGGTCGTTAATAGGCTAAAACCGGGTCAGTTAGCATGCATACAGTCATCAATGTTATTCCCGATCTTGATTTGCTTTATATCATGTCTAGGTAGCCTTTACGCCCATTCTTTCGGTCAGCCTTTGCTATCTGAGGGCTGTTACGAAAGTTATCGCCGCTGAATTGATCGCCTCGCTGTCCGTTTTGCTTCAGGCGGAAGGCTAGTTCGTGGTGAGGAAAGGAAAATTCCGAGTTCTACTCTGTTATTTACGACGTTCCGGAACGTTTTAACGCGTGTGTATGATGAAAACGCGCGATTTTTTTGCGCCACATTTTATCTCGATGATACCCTTGATGTTGACGTCGACAATCTTGTTCCAGTCGTCCCACGCGATGTCACTCTAGGCTGAAAACAGCATCAGTCCGGCGTTCTTAATCAGGATATCAACAGTACCGAATGTGTCAGTAGCATGCTTTACCAGCACCAGTGTGTCTTCAAGACGAGTCACATTCGTCACCTAGACCGGTAGCATGGCCCCATAAGTTGTGAAATTTATGCCGCATGGCGCATAATGTAATTTATGTTAAATGATGGCGGAAATAGCCACATCTCCCAGCCGTATTGACGGTGTTTTATGATTCCATCACGCATCTGGCTGTGCGAACAGCGACGAAGAATGATTATGCTTCGATTATTAGAGATCGTACGATGAAGCAGTGTATCCGACAAAATTAAAAATAATCCGAACGGCTACCTGCAGGCATTGCAGATCTGTTCGCCATCAATACAGACGGTTTTCTGCCTGTGGTAACATACAGCGGTTATTTTTCAGAGCCGGGACTGATGAAGAAGAAGAAAAACCGCACACCAACTCCTCACGATGCCACGTTCCGGCAGTTTCTGACCCACCCGGATGTCGCCCGTGATTTCATGGAACTCCACTTGCCCGCAGAGCTGCGTGCTATCTGTGACCT
>Ga0163161_10000441_pt1 | contig 34632 bp, 40 predicted proteins | sample S45metaG_FD_129847 | JGI IMG/M metagenome (GOLD analysis project Ga0163161, IMG submission 129847) | Switchgrass rhizosphere microbial communities from Kellogg Biological Station, Michigan, USA - S4-5 metaG | ecosystem: Host-associated > Plants > Roots > Rhizosphere > Soil | place: USA... | reverse complement strand
GAGCTTGCTTGGGGCGGCCCGGCGCGGCGCTCATTGGTACCTCCGTGCTTCGCACTGCGGTGCGAGCTTGCTTGGGGCGGCCCGGCGCGGCGCTCATGTCGAAAGCCTCCGCTCGTTCTGCGCTCGCCCGAAGGCCTTGGTGTCCAGCTGCACGCCGCCCGAGAGCAGCGCGTCGGCCAGGGCGCGCACGCCGCGCGAGACCTGCCGCTCGACCGTGTCCTCGGTGATGCCCAGCTGCGTGGCGACCTCGCGCTGCGAGAGGCCATCGATCTTGCGCATCTCCACCACGCGGCGGCACTTGGCCGGCAGCGCTTCGAGCGCCGATTGCAGGAGCCGCAGCTCGCCGCGGCCGGCGGCGTGGCGTTCGGGCGTGAGCTCGTCGGCCGAGAAATCGAGCGCATCGAGGTCGGCAATGATCTCGATGGAGACGATCTGCGCGCGCCGGGCGCGGTCGATCAAGAGGTTGCGCGCAGTGGCGAAGACGAAGGGCTTGACCTGGTCGGGCATGGATCTGGAGGCGGATTCGTAGATGCGCACGTAAACGTCCTGCCGCAGGTCCGGCACTTCAGCGTCGTCGCGCCAGTTGCGGCGAAGGAAACGCGTGAGCGCGGCTTCCATCGGCAGCACCTCGCTGACGAACCAGGCGTCCAAGTCACTGAGAACCACTAAGCGCTCCTGGAAAGTGAAGGGCCGAAACGAAAGGACGGCAGCCGCCGGGATTGGCGACAGACAGTGAGACGAACGGCCCGAGGATTTCCGGTAACGCGCGAAGGCACGCCGGGTGAATTTGCCGAAATTCCTGCGAATTCCGGCGCCCGGCAGCGCTCCCTGAAATTCTAGAAGGCCCGGGACGAGGGCTTTTCCGCCTTGCCCGTTACCGGAAAGTGCGTTCGAACTCGTCTTACCGGGGCAGAAGAAAAACCAATTCGCGGAAAACAGACCGACATGATTCGAATCCGGAGGCAGCCCCCCACCCTTTTCGCGTTCCTGAAATGCACCCGCCTGGGCCTGGCCTTCGTTGCCGCAGCCGGCCTGCTGGTGGCGGGCCCGGCCTTCGCTCACGCAATGGAGTTCGACGTGAAAGGCGGCGACCTGCGACCCGCGCTCGATGCCTACATCGCGCAGTCGGGCGTGCAGCTCATCTACAAGGTGCAAGACGTCAAGGACCTCTCGACCCGGGGCCTCAAGGGAAAGATCGCCGCCGACGCGGCGCTGGACCGCCTGCTCGAGGGCACCCGACTGCGGGTGCGGCGCGGCCAGGACGGCGCGATGGTGCTCATCGCGCCGGCCCCGTCACGCGCACCCGCAGTCGGGCGATCGGACGCGCCCGTGCGCGTCGAGTAAGACGATCGACTACAGCCGCACGCGCAGCGCTTGCAGAACGCGGCGCAGGAAGACACCGCGGTTCAGCGCCGTCCGACACGGCGCCCGGCCGCCGGCCGCAAGACTCCCGCATCCCCAAGAAAACCCGGAGGTGAGATGAATCCAAGCGCTTGCAAAAGCAGGCAGCCGTCGCAACGCCCCAGCGGCGAGTTCCTGCTCCTGATCGTGGTCGCAGTCCTGGTCACCACCATTGCGCTCCTGCATCTTGCGGTCGAGCGCGAACGTGCCGCAGGGCCGCTGGATCTGCAGCTGGTTTCCAGCATGGGGTTGGATACGCCTGCCGCCGGCAGCAGCAGCCGGGGCGATCCGAAGGGACAGTGAAGCGCGAGCCCTGCGAGAAAGGAAGCTGATTGCCGGCTATGCGATCAGACGAGCATAGCTGCGCCGGTTGGCCCGGTAGCAATCGCATGCCGCGTTTTCCAGTCCTTCGCGGTCGGTGATGGTGATGACCCCCCGGCGATAGTCGATGAGATGGCGCGTGTGCAGTGCCGTTGCCGCGTTGGTGATGCCCACCCGGCGCACACCCAGCATGCGCCCCAGCACTTCATGCGTCAGCGCAAGGTGCGTGGAATGCGCGCAATCCTGCGTGGTCAAGAGCCATCGCGCCAGGCGCTCCTCGATCTGATGGAAGCGATTGCACAGGCCCGAACGACCGAACTCCATCAGGAGCACGCACACGTAGCGGTTGAGGATGCGCTTGAGCATCGTGTTCTGTTCCAGTTCCTGTGCGAACGATTGCGCCGTCAGGCGCCACGCCTTGCCGGCACCCTGCACCAGCGCCCGCAGCGGCGCGCTCTGGACATCCAGCGACAGCTCGTACCCCAGGGCGCCCTCGTTGCCCACCATGCCGGTTTGAAGGCCGTCGTGGCCGTCCGCGGTGGACACCAGCGAGACAAAAGCGCTGGTGGGAAAGTGGATGTGATGAATGACATCGCCCGGCTCGTAGAGGACCTGGGCGGTGACCAGCTCCACGCTGTCGCATCTTTCGAGCAGATGCGCCCTGTCCGCGTGCGGAAGCGCTTCGAGCAAGCGATTGAGAACGGGGCGGGTCGGGGCTGATGTCACGGAACCGCCTGTTGGAGGAAACCAGCGCGGAAATGCGCAAACCGGGCGCATTGTTGCCGACGACTCTTCCCACATCTGTACGCAAGCGCACCAAGAGCTGCCGCGAAACCGCGACGGAATCAGGTCGCCAACCGGCGCGGCAGCAGGCGATCGGTTTCCCGCTTCACGACCTGACAGCACTCGCACACCTGTTTCTCCAGACCGGGGCGGTCCAGCACCGTGATGCGGCCTCGCGAATACTTGATCAGGTTCAGGCGCTGCAGCTTGCCGGCGGCCTCCGTCACGCCTTCGCGCCGCACGCCGAGCATGTTGGCGATCAACTCCTGCGTCATCACCAGTTCGTTGCCGGGCAGCCTGTCCAGGCTCAGCAGCAGCCAGCGGCACAATTGCTGCTCCAGCGAGTGGTGCCGGTTGCAGACCGCCGTCTGCGACATCTGCGTGATCAGCGACTGGGTATAGCGCAGCAGCAGATGCAGCAACGCGCCGCCGTGGTCGGTCAGCTGCTTGATGTGGCCCGCACTCAGGCGATAGGCATGGCCTGCGCTCTGCACCACGGCGCGGTTGGGCGTGCTGCCCCCACCCATCAACAGCGAGACGCCGACCATCCCTTCCAGCCCGACGACGGCGATCTCGGCCGATTGCCCGTTCTCCAAAACGTACAGCAGCGAGACGATGCAATCGGTTGGGAAATAGACGTATTGCTGCACGACGCCTGATTCGTAAAGCACCTCGCCCAGCCTGAGCGGCACCAGCTCGAGGAGCGGCATCAGGCCCTGGAGCACCTCGGGTGGCATGACCTGCAAGAGGCTGTTGAGCGCTACCGCTGCATGCGTTGAAGACGAGGGCGGGGACGATGCCATGGCGGAAGAAGATTCCAAAGTGCACATCATTTTGCGACCGATACCTTGTCGTCTGTGCGGTGCCGCACACAGATGCGGGCCCTTTTCCTTTTATGCGTGCCACGGTGCGCTGGCGAACGGTGCATCGGGTGCACCGGTGGTAGCGTGGGTTGCAGAGCCTCCCTTGCTGCAGTGGGATATGCGGTTCGTGGGCGATCAAAGGAAATCCAGATGCCGATGACATTGCTCAATCGACTTTGCTGCGCGCAGCTCCCGCTCACGATCGACGACCAAGGCGACATCGGAAAGTGCGACGTGCTCCGGGCGGCGCAGCTCATCGAGGCAGACCTTCCGCCTGTGCTGCACGAGCGAGGGCGATCCGTTTATTCGGGACAGGCGACTGTCATGCGTGTCACAGCCAAGGGACAGTCCGTGGCGAAGCAGCACCGATAGGATTGCGGCCGCACCCCGCTGCGCGCAAGAATGGGCGCCATCCCAAGGAATCGCCCCCCATGCGCAGACTGCGCTTTCTGACCAGCCGACATCGCGCCCCCTCGACGAACAGGGCGCTGGGCCTGCTGCTGGCCTTCAATGCCGGCGCGGTGAACGCGGGCGGGTTCCTGGTGCTGCACATGTACACCTCGCACATGACCGGGTTCGCGTCGCAACTGGCCGACGGGCTGGTGCTGGGCAACACCCGGCTGCTGCTCAATGCGATGGGCGCCGTGCTGGCGTTTCTTTCGGGCGCCGCCGTGTGCGCGGTGCTGGTGAACTGGGGCCGCCAGCATCGTTTGCACAGCGTCTATGCGCTGCCGCTCCTGCTCGAAGCCGCGCTCATGTTTCCCTTCGGCCTGATGGGCGCCGTGACGCTCACCTGGGCCACGCCGTTCGCGGTGCCGCTCACCGTGCTGCTGCTGTCCTTCATCATGGGGCTGCAGAACGCGGTCGCCTCGAAGACCTCCGGAGGCAGCATTCGGACCACGCACATGACGGGCAACATCACCGACCTCGGCATGGAGATCGGCAAGCTCCTCTACTGGAACGGAAAGAACGAGCAAGCGGCCGCGGTCCACCACGACCGCAGCCGCATGCGCAGGGCCGGCGGACTGATCGGCATGTTCGTGTTCGGGGGCGTCGTGGGTGCGCTCGGCTTCAAGTACGTCGGCTTCGTGTGCGTCGTACCGCTCGCCGCGCTGCTGCTGGCGCTGTCGATTCCGCCCTTCATGCGCGACCTGCCGCGCAGCAGGGCCCTGCTGCGCTTTGCGAAGGGCCACGAGCGCGGATAGTCAAACGCAGAGTCAAACGCATAGCAAACGGAAAGTCAGGCCGGGCCGCCCCACCTCCAGTTGCGTATCTCGGGCATGTCTTCCCCGTGCCGGGTGATGTAGGCCCGGTGGTCCAGCAACCGGTCGCGCAGGTGCTGCTGCACATGCCCGGCGGTCTCGCGCAGGCGCGGCACGCGGTCGATGGCGTCGGCCGCGAGGTGAAAGCGGTCGAGCCGGTTGAGCACCGTCATGTCGAAGGGCGTGGTGGTGGTGCCTTCTTCCAGGTAGCCGTGGACATGGAAGTTGCCGTGGTTGCGCCGCTTGTAGGTGAGCCGGTGTATGAGCGCGGGATAGCCGTGGAACGCGAAGATGACAGGCGCTTCGGTGCCGAAGATCGAATCGAAGACCGCGTCGGGCAGTCCGTGGGGATGCCCCGACGGCGATTCCAGCGCCATCAGGTCGACCACGTTCACCACGCGCACCTTGAGCTGGGGCAGCAGCGTGCGCAGCAGGTCCACCGCCGCCATCGTCTCCAGCGTCGGCACGTCGCCGGCGCAGGCCATCACCACGTCGGGCGACACGCCGGCATCGTTGCTGGCCCAGTCCCAGATGCCCAGGCCCACGCTGCAGTGCCGCTCGGCCGCCGCGATGTCGAGCCACTGCGCTTCGGGCTGCTTGCCGGCCACGATCACGTTGACGTAGTTGCGGCTGCGCAGGCAGTGATCGGTCACCGACAGCAGCGTGTTGGCGTCTGGCGGCAGGTACACGCGCACCACCTCGGCCTTCTTGTTCACGACGTGGTCGATGAAGCCCGGGTCCTGGTGGCTGAAGCCGTTGTGGTCCTGCCGCCAGACATGGCTGGTGAGCAGGTAGTTCAGCGACGCGATGGGGCGCCGCCACGGGATGCCGCGCGTCACCTTCAACCACTTGGCATGCTGGTTGAACATCGAATCGACGATGTGGATGAAGGCCTCGTAGCACGAGAAGAAGCCGTGCCGTCCGGTGAGCAGGTAGCCCTCGAGCCAGCCCTGGCAGAGATGCTCGCTGAGCACTTCCATCACGCGGCCGTCGGGTGCGACGTGGTCGTCGCCCGGCAGGATGTCGGCGGTCGAGGTGCGGTTGCTCACCTCGAAGACCGCGCCCAGGCGGTTCGAGGCGGTCTCGTCGGGGCCCATGAGGCGGAAGTTGCGGTCGCCGTCGTTCAGGCGCATCACGTCGCGCAGGAATTCGCCCATGACGCGGGTGGCCTCGGCATCGACGGTGCCGGGCACAGGCACGGACACGGCGTAGTCGCGGAAGTCCGGCAGCTTGAGGTTCTTGAGCAGCAGGCCGCCGTTGGCGTGGGGGTTCGCGCTCATGCGGCGTTCGGCCCGGGGTGCGAGCGCGGCAATGTCCGCACGCAGGGCGCCGTCGGAATCGAACAGTTCTTCGGGCCGGTAGCTTTGCATCCATTCCCGCAAGAGCGCGATGTGCGCCGGCTTGTCGGCGAAGCCCGCGAGCGGCACCTGGTGGGCGCGCTGCGTGCCCTCGATCGCCACGCCGTCCACCGTCTTCGGTCCGGTCCAGCCCTTGGGTGAACGCAGCACGATCATGGGCCAGCGATGCCGCGCGCCGACGCCGTCGGAGCGGGCCTGCATCTGGATGGCCCGGATCGCGTCGAGCGATGCGTCCAGGGCCGTGGCCATGAGGCGATGCATGGCTTCCGGCTCGTGGCCCGAGACGAAGTGCGGCTCGTAGCCGTAGCCGCGCACGAGCTGCGTGAGCTGCTCGTCGCCGATGCGCGCCAGCACCGTCGGGCCGGCGATCTTGTAGCCGTTCAGGTGCAGGATGGGCAGCACCGCGCCGTCGCTCGCCGGGTTCAGGAACTTGTTCGAGTGCCAGCTCGCCGCGAGCGCGCCGGTCTCCGCTTCGCCGTCGCCGATCACGCAGCAGGCCAGGAGGTCCGGGTTGTCGAACACCGCGCCGAACGCATGCAGCAGCGAATAGCCGAGCTCGCCGCCCTCGTGGATGGAGCCCGGCGTTTCCGGCGACACATGGCTCGGGATGCCGCCCGGGAACGAGAACTGCGTGAACAGCCGCTGGAGGCCCTGCTCGTCGCGCGAGATGTGCGGATAGACCTCGGTGTAGGTGCCCTCCAGGTAAGTGCTGGCGACCACGCCCGGCCCGCCGTGGCCCGGACCGGCGACGAAGATCGCGTTCAGGTCGCGCGCGTTGATCGCGCGGTTCATGTGCGCATAGATGAAGTTCAGGCCCGGCGTGGTGCCCCAGTGACCGAGCAGGCGCGGCTTGATGTGCTCGAGCGCGAGCGGCTCGCGCAGCAGCGGGTTGTCCATCAGGTAGATCTGCCCCACCGACAGGTAGTTGGCGGCACGCCACCAGGCGTCCAGCAGGGCGAAGCTTTCGGGGGGCGAGTGGGCGGTGGGGGTCATGTGGAGAGTTCCGATGAGGCGATGAGGCAGCCAGGCGTGCGGACGCTTGCGATCGCAGGCGTCGTCTTGGATCGAATGTGCGCGCACGGTATGCGCCGGTCTGTGCGACGTCGTACAGACCGGCGCACGCGGTCTCCAGAATGAGACCCGAGGCGCCTTCCGGCCGACGTCCCCCACGTCAAGAGACACGGGCCGGCCGAGCTGCATGCAACCTTGCAACGCGAGGGTCGACCGACCGCATTCCGCGAACGTGCGACACCGCACAGACAAATCTTCCCTCGGCAGCCAACGATGAGCGATACGCCTGCCAGGGGAGCAGGCGGCATTCATTGAATGAACTTGGCGAAAGCCATCAAGGTCTGGAAGATGCGCAACTTTCTCGCCAACAACCGAGAGGACCTGATTTCCCGATGCAAGTCGAAGGTTGCACAGAGGCCCCAGCGCGCCGCCACTGAACATCAGTTGGCCAACGGCATCCCGTTGTTCCTCGAGCAACTTATAAGAACGCTTGCCGCCGAAGAGGACGACAAACCTGCCGACAGCATCAGGATCTCGGGACCGTCTGGAGGGGTCTCGCGGAGCTTGTCGGAAATGGGGGTGAGCGCCACGGCCCATGGCAAGGAGCTGTTGAAGCTGGGCTACACCGTGGACCAGGTCGTTCACGACTATGGCGACTTGTGCCAGGCGATCACGGACCTGGCTTTCGAACGCGACGCTCCGTTCGCCATCGGCGAATTTCGGACGTTGAATCGCTGCCTGGACAACGCCATTGCTGATGCCGTCACCGAATTCAGCTCCCAGCGGGACACGCAAATCGCCCTTCAGCCAACCCTCGACGCGAACCAGCGTTTCGGATTTTTTGTCCACGAATTGCGCAACGCACTGGGCACGGCGACCCTTGCGATCCACGCCCTCGAGCTGGACAACATGACGGTGGGCGGCGCCACCGGTGCCGTCCTCAAGCGCAGCCTTTCGGCAATGGGCTCCCTGATCAACCGGGCATTCGCCGAGGTGCGCAATGGTCTGCCGGAACAGCGGCATACCTTCTCCCTCGCCGCTTTCATCAAGGAAGCCGAGACAGCGGCGCAACTGATTGCAAGCGCCGCAGGTTGTGCATTCGAGGTGTCTCGCGTGGATCACCTCCTGGCGATTCGAGGGAATCGTGAACTGCTGCTTGCCGCGCTGGCAAACCTCCTGCAGAACGCTTTCAAGTTCACGCATCCTCACACCAACATCGCATTGAAGGTCCATGCGCTTGGCGAACACGTGCTGATTGAAGTCGAAGACCGCTGCGGGGGCCTGCCGCCGGGAAGCGCCACCAAGATGTTCGCGCCCTTCAATCAGCACAGTCATGACAGATCGGGCCTGGGCCTCGCCCGCCAGAGCGTCGAGGCCGACCTGGGTACGCTGACTGCTCGGGATATGCCAAGCATCGGTTGCGTTTTCACGATCTGTTTGCCGCGCCACGTTGTCCCTTGAAGGAAACGCGCTCGTTCTGATCAAGCCTTCCTGGACCAGGCGCTGCACCAGCCCTTCGCATTGACCTGCTTGCCGGCAAACAGGGCGCAATTGCCCTGCGCATCCGTCGGCTTGGACTGCCACAGCGCGCAGCCATTGCACAGCTGGGCGTTGTCGTGCTTCGGAAACTTCTTCGCGTCGACCTTCGACGAATCCGCGGTGTAGCTCAAGGCCACGGCCTGCGGGTCTTTTTCATCGAGCCTGGCCTGGGCCAGCGAGCGGGTGGCGGACAGGGCAGAGCCTGTCGCGGCGAGCGTGATCATGAAGGTGCGGCGGTTGGTGTTCATCGTGAGTCTTTCGCTGTGTGTGAGAGCAAGGCGAAGCTTTCCGGCGCGTTGGCGCGCTCGTTCAGCCCACCGAGCACGAGAACGCCCGTGGCCAGGAGGGTGGCGATGCTGAAACCCAGGAACTGGAGGGTTCCGTTCAACGTGATGTTCATGGCGCGGCCTCGGTGTGGGGTTGTGAATCCATCGTTCTGGAATGCCGAGATGGCTTGCGGCCATTCTTGAACGCAAGGCCGCACGCGGGCTTGCGCAAGATCAAGCGGCGGGAGCGTGGCGCGGCTCGGACCGGGCGGAGAAATCGTTCCCGTGGCTGGCACGCGTTGCCGGCTCAGAGCGCCGGCCCCAAACCGATGGGCGCTGGCACGAGATTCACGATGCGGGTGAAGAGCGCGTTGTATTCGAGGTCGGGTACATGCCCGGTCATTGGGTCGCGGTTCTGAGCGAAGGCTTCGTCCAGATCGAGCCAGTCGTCCTCGGTCAGCACGCGCTCGGCCAGCGGCAGTATCTCGCGCTCTTCCAGCGCCATGTGGTTCAAATAGAAATCGACGTACTCGCCGACCGTTCTCTCGAAGGCTTCGCGCCGCGATTCGCCGAGCATCTCGAACGCAAGCAGTGCGTGCTCGACGTCGCGGATCCTGCGCTCGCCCCGGGCGTGGTCGTGGTCGAGCTTGTCCAGCAGGTCGCGCGAGATCGGCGTCCTGGCGCGCAGCTTGGGAAACAGCAGCTCGGTCTCCTTGCGGTGGTGGCGCTTCTCGGGAAACTCGTCCACGTAGAAGACCATGGCGCGCAGCGTCGCAAAGTCGGGCAAGGTGCCCTTCTTGCGGTGCTGCTCGAGCAGAAGGAGGATGGAGCGGAGCATCGCGGCGAGCGCGGCATGCTCCTGGCGAATGATGCGAACGGTGGCGTGGGTCATGGAGTCTTCCTGTGCATGCCTGAAGGGTCGCGCTTTCGCCGTGCGCGGGTTTGCGCCAGATCAAGCCGCGCGACGCCACCCTTCGGATACTGGAGCGACCCTTTCAACACACCGGAGTCGCGCCATGTACCAGCGAATTCTTGTCCCCATCGACGGCAGTTCCACGTCCAGCCGCGGGCTGGAGGAAGCCATCCAGCTGGCGAAGCTGACGGGCGGTCGCCTGCGCCTTGCGCACGTCATCGACGAGCTGTCGTTCGCCCTCGCCATGGACGCCTACGCGGGCCTTGCCGGCAACTGGCTCGAAGAGCTGCGCGGCAACGCCGCGAAGCTGCTGGAGGCCGCGCGGACCAAGGCGGCCGAGGCCGACGTCGAGGCCGACACGGTGCTGCTCGATCGATTCAAGGGCACCGTGCATGACCAGATCGCCGCGGAAGCCGAGTCCTCCAAGGCCGACCTGATCGTGATCGGCACCCACGGCCGCCGCGGTATCGGCCGCTGGGTGATGGGCAGCAGTGCGGAACACATCCTGCGCACCGCACCCGTGCCGGTGTTGCTGGTGCGCACACCCGAGAGCGCCAGGACCGAGCACGAGCGCTTCGCGCTGCCGAGCGGGGAACTCGCCAGCCAGTGAGGCTTCGGAAGCCCGGTGCGCGGACTCAGCGGACTCAGCGGTCCAGCGGTACGCCACCGCCGAAACGGCAGATCCACTGATCCGTGAACTCGCGCTGCACAGCGCCGGTTGCGCGCTGCCAGGTGGTCAGCATTTCCCATTGCTGGCGCTGCACCAGGAACATGCTCCTGGCGGCGGCCATCTGCCAATCCATGGCGAATCGAAGGCAACCGGTGCCCAGGGATGCCGGGTGCACCGGGGCGGGCGAAAAAGAGTCGTTGGGCATGGGGGTATCTCCGGGAAGGTAAGAGTCGATCCTAGGAACGCGCCGACGAGGCGGCTTGATGCGCATCAAGCAACGCGCAGTTCTACGTCGCGATGATCACTTTCAGCGCATGCGTCTCGGCCGCGCGCGAGAAGGTGTCGTAGGCGTCCATCACCTGGTCCAGCGTGAACCGGTGCGTGATCAGCCGGGCCGGGTCCACCTTGTGGGACTGCACCGTCTTGAGCAGCATCGGCGTGGACACCGTGTCCACCAGCCGCGTGGTGATCGCGATGTTCTGCGACCACAGCCGTTCCAGGTGGAGCTCGGCCGGGTGCCCGTGAACGCCGATGTTCGCGATGGTGCCGCCGGGCGCCACGATGTCCTGGCACAGCACGAAGGTGGCGGGGATGCCGACGGCCTCGATCGACACATCGACGCCGCGCCCACCCGTCAGCGCAAGCACGGCCTCGGCCGCATTGCCGTCGGTGCTGTTGATCGTGTGCGTGGCGCCGAAGCGGCGTGCGACCTCGAGCCGGCCGTCGTCCAGGTCGATGAGGATGATCTGCGAAGGCGAATAGAACTGCGCCGTGAGCAGCGTCGCCAGGCCGATCGGCCCGGCGCCCACGATGGCCACCGTGCTGCCCGGCGCAACCTTGCCGTTGAGCACGCCGCATTCGAAACCCGTGGGCAGGATGTCGCTGAGCATCACCAGCGCTTCTTCGTCCGCGCCCGCGGGAATGGGATAGAGGCTGCTGTCCGCATGCGGAATGCGCACGTACTCGGCCTGCGTGCCGTCGATGGTGTTGCCCAGGATCCACCCGCCGGTGGCGCAGTGCGAATACATGCCGCGGCGGCAGTACTCGCACTTGCCGCATGACGAGATGCACGAGATCAGCACATGGTCGCCCGCATGGAACGCGGTCACGCCGGCGCCCACCGTCTCGATCACGCCCACGCCCTCGTGCCCCAGGATGCGACCCGGCGTGCAGGTCGGCACATCGCCCTTGAGGATGTGCAGGTCGGTGCCGCAGATGGTGGTCTTGAGGACCCGCACGATGGCGTCGCCCGGTGCCTGGATCTCCGGCTTGGGATGGTCTTCGAGGGATTTGAGGCCGGGGCCCCGGTAGACGAGTGCTTTCATGCCGCAACGTTAGGCGCCTGTGCGCGTTCGCCCTTTGAGGTAGCGCAAGGGAATCGCAAGTCCGCAACGATTCTGCGGATCGCGCCGCCCGCGGGTCTTCATGCAGATCAGCACGCTTCAGGCGCTCCGGCAGCCGTGCGATCAGTGCCCGCTCGCGCCATGCGCGCCGATGCCGGTCTCCGAGCGCACCTGCTGGGCAATGAAGCCGCCGCGGTCGACCTGAGCCCGGGCGCTGCGGTCCAGCACCGAGAACAGCCAGATGCCCGCGAACGCGATGCTCATCGAGAACAGGCACGGCGAGGTGTACGGGAACGGCGCCGATCCGACCGGGTAGCCGAAGGTGGCTTCTCAGACCGAGGGCGACACCACCGTGAGCGCCACCGAAGACACCAGCCCGAGAAATCCGCCGATCACCGCGCCGCGCGTGGTGCAGCCCTTCCAGAGCACCGACATGAACAGCACCGGGAAGTTGGCCGAGGCCGCGATGGCAAAGGCCAGCGACACCATGAAGGCGATGTTCTGCTTCTCGAACACGATGCCCAACAGCACCGCCAGCGCGCCCAGCGCCAGCGTGGTGATCTTGGACACGCGCAGCTCGGCCGCGCTGCCCGCATCGCCCTTCTTGACGACGGTGGCGTACAGGTCATGCGACACCGCCGAGGCCCCCGACAGCGTGAGGCCCGCCACCACCGCGAGGATGGTCGCGAAGGCCACTGCCGAGATGAAGCCGAGGAACACGTTGCCGCCCACCGCATTGGCCAGGTGAATCGCGGCCATGTTGCCGCCGCCCTTGAGCACGCCCTTGGCATCCAGGAAGTCGGGGTTCGTCAGCACGAAGGTGATGGCACCGAAGCCGATGATGAAGGTCAGCAGGTAGAAGTAGCCGATCCAGCCCGTGGCCCACATGACCGACTTGCGCGCCTCCTTGGCGCTGGGCACGGTGAAGAAGCGCATCAGGATGTGCGGCAGGCCGGCCGTGCCGAACATCAGCGCCATGCCGAAGGAGATGGCCGAGATCGGGTCTTTCACGAAGTTGCCGGGGCCCATGATCGACTGCCCGATGCTCGCGGCGATCTGCGCGGTCTTGCCGTCCTTGAGCGCCAGGTCGGTCTTGACCTTCACGGCGCCCGCGAACATGGCCTCGGGACTGAAGCCGAAGTGCCACAGCACCGAAAGGGCCATGAAGCTCGCGCCGCCCAGCAGCAGGCAGGCCTTGATGATCTGCACCCAGGTGGTGGCCGTCATGCCGCCGAAGAGCACGTAGACCATCATGAGCGAGCCCACGATGACCACGGCGATCCAGTACTCCAGGCCGAACAGGAGCTTGATGAGTTGCCCCGCGCCCACCATCTGCGCGATCAGGTAGAACGCCACCACCACCAGCGTGCCCGAGGCCGCGAAGATGCGCACCGGCGCCTGCTTGAAGCGGAAGGCCGCCACGTCGGCGAAGGTGAACTTGCCCAGGTTGCGCAGCCGCTCGGCCATGAGGAAGGTGATGACCGGCCAGCCCACGAGAAAGCCGATGGAATAGATCAACCCGTCGTAGCCCGTGGCCATCACCGCGGCCGAGATGCCGAGAAAGGAAGCCGCCGACATGTAGTCGCCGGCGATCGCCAGGCCGTTCTGGAAACCCGTGATGCCGCCGCCCGCGGTGTAGAAATCGGACGCCGAACGGGTGCGCGCCGCGGCCCACTTGGTGATGAAGAGCGTTCCCACCACGAACAGCGAGAACATGCCGATCGCGGTCCAGTTGGTAGGCTGCCGCTGCAGTTGCCCCATGTCCGCGCCCGCTGCGAGGGCGTTCGCTGCGCCGGCGGCCAGCGCGAGAAAGATGGCAACGGATCGCGTGCGCGAGAGAAGGGCGTTCATGCCTTGCCCGCCTTCCGCATGGCCTTGACCACGGCGTCCAGGAGGGTGTCGAACTCCGCATTCGCGCGGCGCACGTAGTAACCCGTGATCGCGATCGTGAAGACGATCACCCCGAAGCCCACCGGCATGCCCAGCGTCATGACGCCGTCGCCGATGCGGCGGGCCAGGAACTCCTTGTCGAAGGCCACCAGCAGCACGAAGCCGTAGTACACGACGAGCATGCACACCGCCAGCGTCCAGCCGAAGCGGTCGCGCCGGCGCCTGAGTTGCTTGTATTGCGGATGCGCGGCAATGCGCTCGACCAGATCGTCCTGCATGGTGTCTCCTTGGGTGCGTTGATCGATTAGGTGCCCGCCTGCCGCATCGAAGCTTGCGCTGGCGCAAGGTTTTGCGATCCCGTTGTCGGCAAGATCGAATGGCCCACCACGAAAGACACGCGACATGAACGCTCCCGATGCCCTGCCCCGCCTTCCGACCTATGCGCCGCCGGAAGCACTCGCCCGCACTGCCCACATCGCCAGTCGCGCCGCCTATGACGCCCTGGTGGCCGAGGCCGAAGCCGACCACGAGGGCTACTGGGCCCGCCTGGCGCGCGAATTCATCGGCTGGAAGACGCCGTTCGCCAAGACGCTCGACAGCAGCGATGCGCCCTACTACCGCTGGTTCGAGGACGGCACCCTCAACGTGTCCTGGAACTGCCTGGACCGCCAGGTGGCGGGCGGCAAGGCGAACAAGGCGGCGATCATCTTCGAGTCGGACGATGGCAAGGTCACCCGCACCACGTATGCGCAACTGCTCGTGCAGACCTGCCGCATGGCCAACGCGCTGAAGGCGCGCGGCGTGAAGAAAGGCGACCGCGTCGTCATCTACATGCCGATGTCGGTCGAAGGCGTGGTGGCCATGCAGGCCTGCGCGCGACTGGGCGCGATTCACTCGGTGGTGTTCGGCGGTTTTTCCGCGCATGCGCTGCGCGACCGCATCGCCGACACCGGCGCCCTGGTGGTCATCACCGCCGACCAACAGGTGCGCGCGGGCAAGCAACTGCCGCTCAAGGCAATGGTCGACGAGGCGATCGCACTGGGCGGCTGCGAGGCGGTGAAGTCGGTCATCGTCTACCGCCGCACCGGCGCGGCCATCGCCTGGACGCCGCGCGACCTGTGGATGCACGAGATCACCGAAGCGCAAGACGACAGCTGCGAACCCGAATGGGTGGGCGCCGAACATCCGCTGTTCCTGCTCTACACCTCGGGCTCCACCGGCAAGCCCAAGGGCGTGCAGCACAGCAGCGGCGGCTACCTCCTGCATGCGGCGCTCACGACGAAGTGGACCTTCGACATGCACGACGACGACGTGTTCTGGTGCACGGCCGACATCGGCTGGGTGACCGGCCACACCTACATCGCCTACGGGCCGCTGGCCATCGGCGCGACGCAGGTGGTGTTCGAGGGCGTGCCCACATTCCCTGATGCGGGGCGCTTCTGGCAGATGATCGAGCGGCACGAGGCGACGGTCTTCTACACCGCGCCCACCGCCATCCGCTCGCTCATCAAGGCGGCCGAAGGCAACCCCGCCGTTCACCCCGACCGCTACGACCTGCGCAGCCTGCGCGTGCTTGGTTCGGTTGGCGAACCGATCAACCCGGCCGCATGGGAGTGGTATCACAAGCACGTGGGTGGCGGCCGCTGCCCGGTTCTCGACACCTGGTGGCAGACCGAAACCGGCGGCCACATGATCACGCCGCTGCCGGGTGCCACCGACCTCGTGCCCGGTTCATGCACCCTGCCCTTTCCCGGCATCGCCGCGGCCATCGTCGACGAGACCGGCAACGACGTGCCCAACGGCGAGAGCGGCCTGCTGGTCATCAAGAAGCCCTGGCCGAGCATGATTCGCGCGGTCTGGGGCGACGACGCGCGCTACCGTTCGAGCTACTACCCGCCAGAGCTGCGCGGCTGCTACCTGGCCGGCGACGGCGCCGCGCGCGATGCGGCGACGGGCTACTTCACCATCGGCGGGCGCATCGACGACGTGCTGAACGTGAGCGGCCATCGCATGGGCACGATGGAAATCGAATCGGCGCTCGTGGCCTGTACCGCGCTGGTGGCCGAAGCCGCAGTGGTGGGCCGGCCCGACGAGACCACGGGCGAGGCGATCTGCGCGTTCGTGGTGCTCAAGCAGCAGCGCCCCGTGGGCGCGGAAGCCGACCGCCTGGCGGCCGAGTTGCGCGCCTGGATCGGCAAGGAGATCGGCCCCATCGCCAAGCCCAAGGAGATCCGCTTCGCCGACAACCTGCCCAAGACGCGCAGCGGCAAGATCATGCGCCGCCTGCTGCGTTCGGTAGCCAAGAGCGAAGCGATCACGCAGGACGTATCGACACTGGAGAACCCGGCGATCCTCGATCAGCTGACCGAGGCGCATTGAGAGCCTCTCCCGCAGTGCCCCTGCTTTCAAAGGGGCGCGGCCAGCGCACGGCGGAGGTCCAGTCATGGCGCCGGGGGCAATGGCCTTCGAGACGGCCGCAAGAAGCGCCGCGGCCGAGGCTTGCGTGCTACGCTGCCTCGGATACAGGATGTCTACGACATTCGTGCCCTATTTCCTTGCCTACGCATGAGACCTGCCTCCCACATCGCGGTGCTCGACGACGAGGTTGACATCACGCTGCTGCTGGCCAACTACCTGCAGGGGCACGGCTTTCGCGTCACCCAGGTCCACAACGGCCGGGCCCTCATGGCGCTGATGGACACCGATCCTGCGGACCTCGTGCTGCTCGACCTCGGCCTGCCCGGCGAAGACGGCTTCTCCATCGCGCGCCGCATGCGCGAGAACTGGCGCTGCGGCCTCGTGATCGTCACCGGCCGGGGCGATGCGGTGGACAAGGTGGTGGGCCTGGAGGTAGGTGCCGACGACTACGTGACCAAGCCTTTCGACTTGCGCGAACTGGTCGCGCGCGTGAAGGCGGTGCTGCGGCGCCTGACACCCGAGCTCCCCGCACCCGCGGCGTCCGCTGCAGTCTCCGCGGACAAGCTGCGCTTTGCCGGCTGGCAACTCGACACCGCCGCGCGCAGTCTGAGGAACCCGCAAGGCGAAGCCGTGGTGCTGACCGGCGGCGAGTTCGACCTGCTGCAGGCCTTTGCCCGGCACCCCGGTCGCGTGCTGTCGCGCGATTTCCTGCTGGCGCAGACACGCGGACGCGAAGCCGCGCCCTTCGACCGCACGATCGACGTGCAGGTCGGACGCCTGCGCAAGAAGATCGAAGCGGATGCGGACGATCCGCAGCTCATCAAGTCGGTGCGAGGCGCGGGCTACATTCTCATTCCGCCGGTCTCCCATGGCTGACGCCGTGGGCAACCCGCCCTTCCTGCCCGACCTGCCCATCCAGGGGTTGCCGTCGGGCGTCGAGGAAAGCAGCGTCTTTCGTTCGCTTTTCATCGCCTACCCCGATTCGCTGCTGCTGGTGGACCAGTCGGGCTGCATCATGCTCGCCAACCCCTCGGCAGCCGCCCTGCTCGGCTACACGGTGGAAGAACTGGTGGGCCTGAACGTCGACGTGCTGGTGCCCGACAGCATCCGCCCACGCCATGCCTCGTACCGCGAAGCCTACGGCCGCGCGCCCCGCCCTCGCCCCATGGGCACGCACATGGAGCTGGTGGCCAAGCGCAAGGACGGCAGCGAGGTCATGGTCGAGATTGCGCTCAGCCCGCTGCAGAACCATGGACTGCCTTTCGTGGTGGCCGCCATCCGCGACATCGGCGCCTACCCGCGCGTGAAGCAGGCGCTGCAGCGCGCCCGCTACAGCGAGCACCTGGCGCAACTGGGCCGCCTCGCGGTGGACACGCGCGACCTGCACGTGGTGCTCGAGCATGTGCCGGAGATCATCACCAAGGCTTTGCAGGTCGAGGTCGCCGTGGTGTGGCTGCTCGACACCAACCGCCTCGAATTCCGGGTGGCCAGCGGCGTCGGCCTGCTCGCCGGCGAGGAGATCGGAACGCGTCTGGCCAACCGGCCCGAAACGCCGCCTGGCTTCGTGCTCTCCCAAGGCCTGCCGGTCGTGGTGCAGGATTACCGGCAGGAGGACCGTTTCGCCGTGCCCGAGGCCTATCTCGCGGCGGGCCTGGTCAGCGCGCTTGCGGTACCGCTGAGCGATCGCGGACGCGTGATCGGCATGCTGTCGGTGCGTTCGAAGGAATCCAGGCGCTTCGGCGACGAGGAGGTGCGCTTTCTCGAATCGCTGTCCAACCTGCTGGGCACCAGCCTGCAGCGCGTGCAGACCGAGGAGGCGCTCAACCACGCGCAGCGCCTGGAAAGCGTCGGCCAGCTCACAGGCGGCATCGCGCACGACTTCAACAACCTGCTGACGGTCATCCAGGGCAACCTCCAGGTTCTGGAAGAACTGCCTGCGCTCGAGCAGGATGGCTATGCGCAGCAACTGCTGAGCGCCGCCGCGCGCGCCACCCGGCGCGGTGCCGAACTCACCAGCAAGCTGCTTGCGTTCTCGCGGCGCCAGGTGCTGCAGCCGAGTACCGTCGACACCCGGGCGCTGCTGCATTCGCTGGCCGACATGCTGCGCCGTACGCTCGACCAGCGCATCCGCATCGAGATCGACACCGCGCCGGGCTGCCCGCCCGTGATGGCCGACCCTGGACAGCTGGAATCGTCGCTGCTCAACATCGCGATCAACGCGCGCGATGCCATGCCCGAGGGCGGCACGCTTCGCTTTCGGACCGAACTGTGCATGGCTTTGCCGGTGGCCTTGCGCAGCGACCGCAACGATCCGAACAGCGATGCCGCGGCGCGCTTCGTTGCCATCTCCATCGCCGACACCGGCACGGGCATGTCCGAGGAGGTGAAGGAGCGCGCCTTCGAGCCTTTCTTCACCACCAAGGAGGCCGGCCGCGGCACGGGCCTCGGCCTGAGCACGGTGTACGGCTTCGTCAACCAGTCCAGGGGGGCCGCCGCTATCGACAGCAGGGCGGGTCAGGGCACCACGGTGACGCTCTACCTGCCGCGCCAGGAAGAAACGCGCCCGCTTTCCTGCGAGCAGGAGCGTGCCGATGAAACGGTACCCACCGGCCTGCGCGTGATGCTGGTGGAGGACGACGCAGAGGTCCGCAAGGTGGCCGAGACCTTCCTGGCGACATTGGGCTGCGTGGTGGTCGCTGCCGCCACCGCCGAGCAGGCGCTCTCGATGCTGGACGCGGGCAGCGGACCTTTCGACCTGCTGCTGAGCGACATCGCACTGGGTGCCGGCATGCGCGGCACGCGGCTGGCCGCCGAGGTGCAGCGGCGCTTTCCGCGGTTGGCGGTGCTGCTGATGTCGGGCTTCTCGTCGGAGCTTCTGGATGCCGATCGCGACGTGCCGCAGAGCTGGGAGCTGCTGCGCAAGCCGTACTCTCGATCCGAGCTGGCGCAGGCGATGGCGAAGGTGCTGGCCGGCCGCAGCTGAACTGTGCCGCTTGCGGTGCCTTACTGGAGCATGGCGGGTGCACGCACCATGGCAGGCGCCAGCGCGGGAGCCAGGCAGCGCTGCACGAACGCCGCGAGCGCCCCCACGTCGGGGATCTGCACGTCGCGCCGTCCCTTAGTTGCGAACCCGATGACCTTGTCGCGCGCGAGCCGGGAGAGCGCGCGGCTCACGCTCTCCAGCGTCATGCCCAGGTAGTTGCCGATCTCGGCGCGCGTCATGCGCAGCGTGATCTCGTCCGTGCGCATGCCGCGCTCGGCCAGCGACTCGGCCCAATGGCGCAGGAACTCGGCCACGCGCGCATCGGCGGGCAGCGTGCAGACGGACATCAGCGAGTCCCGGTCGTGCGAGATCTCGCGGCTCATGGCGGTGTGCAGGACCTGCAGCAAGGCGGGATGCGTGACGCAGGCGGTCAGCAGGGCTGCATACGACACCACCCATATCTCGCCGGTGTCCATGGCCACCGCATCGCACGAATAGCGCCTGCCCGCGATGCCGTCGAAGCCGAGCCAATCGCCGCGGAACTTGAGGCCGACCACCTGCTCGCGCCCATCGGCCGAGAGATTCACGATCTTGAAGAAGCCCGAATTCAGGATGTAGAGATTGCCGAAAGACTCGCCTGCCAGGTAGATCACATCGCCCGTGTGCACCACGCGACGCTGCGGCTTGAGCTGCTCGCAGAGCAGCTTCAACGTGTCGGCGGTCTGCTGGCCCGCGCGCTCGTTGCCCATGGTGGGCCGGAGCGGTGCGGTCTTCGAGGCAGTGGCGGTGTCGAGCATCTGGATTCCTTGGTGTTCTGTCGCGTGTCGATGGATCGATGCTAGGAAGCTGCGGGCAATGCAATGACAACGGCCCGAATCGGTGGGTAACGCTCGGTGAATGCAGTGTGTCCGGCGTGTATCGGCGGCAGGCGGCGTACGGCAAGTCGCACGCCCATCCGCCCGTGCCTTGACCTGCATCAAATGCGCAGGCCGCCGCTGTCCCTAGTCTTGGCCCGTCACACACCGACCATTGCCATGCCCCTTTCCGAAGAGACCCGTGCTCCCGAGGCCACACCGCAGCAGCTCTCGCCGCTGAAGGTGGCGAGCCTGCTGTGCCACGCGCGGCTGCTCCAGTGCGCCGCACTGGAGGGGCGCACGCTCACGCTGCTGCGCGGCAAGAACCTGGGGCTGTTGTGCGAAACGCAGCCTGACGAGGCGCAAGCGCTTTTTCACCGCGCCGCCGGGGAGCTGGGTGCGCACGTGGCCGTCATGCGCTCGGTCCTGTCGCTGGCGAGCGCGCCACAGGAAGTGCATGACACGGCCCGCATGCTCGGCCGTCTGTATGAAGCCGTGGAGTGCCAGGGCCTGGACCCCGCGCTCGTGCGGCGCATCGGCCAGCACGCGGGCATTCCGGTCTTCGACGGTGCCGCCATGAAGGGCCATCCGACCGATCGCCTCGCCGAGTTGCTCGGCGACAGAACACCGATGGCCGACAACAGGCGCTTCCTGCTCCAGGCCCTGCTGGTGGAAGCCATCGCCTGAGCCGACCGGACAACTGCCGCTCACGGTCGATGGCTCGCCTCTTGCGCGAAGCCTGCGAGCGCGGCACTTGGCCTCGCACGGATGGCGGGCTGGTTCAACGGCACCAGGCGTCGAACTGGCGGATGAGGTCCGACCCCACTGCCTGCGCCGCGACGACGGCAAGCAACACGCCCGCCAGACGCGCGCCCCATGCCTGGCGCGCGCCGCCGACCCAGCGCAATCGCTGCCAGAGCCAGGGGCCCAGCAGCAGAGACACAGCGCTTCCGAGCGCGAACAGCGTCATCAGCCCTGCGCCGTGCAGCGGACCGTTGCCCAGGCTGGCCAGCATCAGGGCCGAATAGAGAAGGCCGCAAGGCAGCGCGACCCACAGCAGCCCGGCAGAGAGAACGCCCCGCCATGTGCCGCCGGCGAGCGGGCGAAGGCGCGATTCCAGCCTGCGGCCGACGCGTTGCGCCCACAGCGGTTGCCGTCCCGTGGCGGCGAGCATCAGGCCCCAGGCGAAGACGAAGACGTGCATCAGCACCCACAGTGGCCGCAGCGCAGCCACATGGGTGCTTGCCTGCGCCAGGCTGTCGACGCTCGCGGCGGCGATTGCCCCTGCCGTCGCGTAGCTCGCGATGCGGCCGAGATGGAAGGCGGCCGGTGCCGCCGCGGCCATCGACGCGGTGCCCCGCCCCGCCGGCACGAGCGGCACGATCCGTATGACCATCGCCGACGCGGCGCCGCACATCGCCACACAATGCGGCCCGCCGGCAAGGCCCATCAGCAACGCGGCACCGGCAAGCGCGAGTTGCATGCTCAGACCGCCCGTAGCGAGCGCGCGCGGTTCGCGTGGCAGTACCAGGCGAACACCTTGGGAGTGCCACCACGACGCACCAACGCCATGATCACCGTTCGACGGGGCGGCTCGGCGGACAGCACGCGCTGCGCTGTGTCGTGGGCGCGAGCGGAAATCTTCATGGCGCGCGTGGTCGCGAGGAAGCGTGGCGGCGTTCGGCATCCGCGGGCGCGGCGAGCAGTACCGTGCAGGCGCTCGACGACGCCGCCATGAGCCAGAAGACGAAGAAGGCCGTCGTGTAGGCGCCCTGGCGCGACATGTGCAGTGCGTCGGCACCGCAGTACACGCGGACAGGATCGACGAGCGCGAACACCAGCATCTCCATCGCGCAGGCCACCAGGAAGGAGGGCCACAGGACGCCTGCGATCTGGCGCAGCCCCGTCACGGCGCGGCCTTTGGTGTCGGCATCGGCACATCTTGCGCGGGCGTGGCCGCGTGGTTGCGGCCAGCCAGCGCGGGCAAGAGCTTCTTGGCGGCCAGGGTCTTGTTGATCTCGACGCCTTCACGGTAGTAGTCCTCCGACACCAGCGCATCCGGGCTGCGCCAGGCCAGCCAGAAGGTGACGAAGCTCGCGACCACCACCACGGCGGGCCCGCCGATCACCATCCAGAGCAGCGGATGGCGCCACCATGCCTCCATCGGCTTTTCGTTCGTCGTTGCAGCATTCATCTCGATCTTTCAGCGCGGCACCAGGAAGGCCGCTTTTTCAGACACCTGCGCGTCGCCGCCCTCTTCGCGAATGGCGAAATGCACCGTGTGCGAGCCGGCCGGCACGGCGCCGTAGGGCACCTGCAAGCGCACCGCGACCCAGCGCGACTGGGCGGCATCGACCGCCACCGCCTCGTCCGGCGATACGCTGAGGCCATCCAGCCCGTCGGCGGTGATGCGGTAGCGCTGCGGTTTCTCGGTGGCATTCATGATCTGCAGGCGGTAGACGTTCTCCAGCCGCCCGCCCTCGGCGATGCGGGCCAGCGAAGCGCGGTCGCGCACCACGTCGACCTTGAACGGCGTGCGCACGACCAGACTGGCCAACAGCCCCGCCACGAGCAGCGCGAGCACGGCGGTGTAGACCAGCACGCGCGGCCGCAGCACGCGACGCAGCAACTGGCGGCGCGACCAACCGGCCTCCATGCCGTTCTGTGTGTCGTAGCGGATCAGCCCAGGCGGGTAGGCCATCTTCTGCATCACGGTGTCGCAGGCGTCCACGCACAGGCCGCAGCCGATGCATTCGTACTGCAGGCCCTCGCGAATGTCGATGCCGGTCGGGCACACCTGCACGCACAGGCCGCAATCGGTGCAGTCGCCCAGCGCGAGCGTGCGCGGATCGGGTCCCTTGCGGCGCGGGGCGCGCGGCTCGCCGCGTCGCGGGTCGTAGGTGACGATGAGCGTGTCGCGGTCGAACATGGCGCTCTGGAAGCGCGCATAGGGGCACATGTACTTGCAGACCTGCTCGCGCATGAAGCCCGCGTTGCCGTAAGTGGCAAGGCCGTAGAAGAAAACCCAGAACACCTCCCACGAGCCCATCTGCGTCTGGAGGAAAGCCATGCCCAGTTCGCGCACCGGCGTGAAGTAGCCCACGAAGGTGAAGCCGGTCCACATCGCGATGCCGATCCACACGATGTGCTTGAACCACTTCTTCACCAGTTTCTCGAGCGACATCGACTCGGTGTCCAGCCGCATGCGCGCAGTGCGGTTGCCCTCGATCCTGTGCTCCACCCACATGAATATCTCGGTGTAGACGGTCTGCGGGCAGGCATAGCCGCACCACAGGCGCCCGGCCACCGCGGTAAAGAGAAAGAGCGCCAGTGCGCTGACGACAAGCAGACCCGAGAGGTAGATCAGGTCCTGCGGATACAGCACCAGTCCGAAAATGTAGAAGCGGCGCGCGGCCAGGTCGAACAACACCATCTGCCGCTCGCCCCACTCCACCCACGGCAGGCCGTAGAACACCAGTTGCGTAAGGAAGACCATGCCCCAGCGCCAGCGCGCGAACATGCCGCGCACGGTGCGGGGGTAGATCTTCTGCGTCGCCTCGTAGAGGCCGACCGCCTCGCCGCCCGCGCTGACGATGGGAATGATCTTCCGGGTCATGGCGTGGCGCCGTCAGGGCGTGGCCGGAGCCGTGCTGCTGTTTGAGAAACCCCAGACGTACGACGCAAGCATCCGGATCTGCGCTTCGGTGAGGCGGCCTTCCTGCGGGGGCATCTCGTTGTGCTTGCCCGCGTTGATCATCTGAACGATGGCGGCCTCGCCGTAACCGTGGAGCCAGACCTTGTCGTTGAGGGCGGGCGCGCCCATGGCCTGGTTGCCCACGCCGCCGATGCCATGGCAGGCCGCGCACACCGTGAACTTGGACTTGCCCAGTCCGGCGCGAACCGAATCGCTCGGCTCGCCCGACAGGCTCAGCACATAGTTGGCAAGGTTCTTCACGTCGTTCGGCGTGCCAACCGCCGCTGCCATGGGCGGCATCACGCCGACGCGCCCCTTGGTGATGGTCTCCACGATCTTCTCGGGTGTTCCGCCGTGCAGCCAGTCCTTGTCGGTGAGATTGGGAAAGCCCTTGCTGCCGCGCGCATCGGAGCCATGGCACTGGGAGCAGTTATTCATGAAAAGGCGCTCGCCGATCGCCTTGGCCTGGGGGTCGCCCGCGATCTCCTCGACGGGCATGGCGGCGTACTTGGCATAGACAGGCGCGAGCTCCCGCGTGGCCTTGGCAAGGTCCGCCTCGTACTCGCCCTGCGAACTCCAGGCGGACTGCCCCTTGAAGCTGCCCAGGCCCGGAAACACGACCAGGTAGCCCAGCCCGAAGACGATGGTCAGCACGAAGAGGCCGACCCACCACAGGGGCAGCGGGTTGTTGGCTTCGCGCAGGTCCTCGTCCCAGACGTGGCCCGTGGTGTTGTCGGCGTCCGATGCCACCCGCTTGCGCGCCGTGAGCCAGAGCAGCAGCGCGCAGGCGAAGATGCTCGCGAGCGAAACGATCGCCACGTAGTTCGACCAGAAATGGTGGATGAAATCGCTCATCGTGGTTCTCCCTTCAGTCCTGCTCGAACGGCAGGCGGGCCGCTTCCTGGAAGTCCGTCGCATTCCGGCGCGACCAGGCCCAGACGACGATGCCGATGAAAACGACGAAGCAGGCGACGGTCGCGGCAACGCGCAAGGTGGTGATGTCGATCATTTTTTGATCTCCCTACTTGAGCGCCAGGCCCAGCGATTGCAGGTAGGCCACCGTGGCCTCCATCTCGGTCTTGCCGCTCACGGCCTCGGCGGCTCCAGCGATCTCGTCATCGGTGTAGGGAACGCCGACCCGGCGCAGCGCGCGCATGTGGGTGGGCATGGCCTCGGCGTCGACGAGGGTCTTGTCCAGCCATGTGTAGGCCGGCATGTTCGACTCGGGCACCAGGTCGCGCGGGTTGTTCAGGTGGATGCGGTGCCATTCGTCGCTGTACTTGCCGCCCACGCGATGCAGGTCGGGGCCGGTGCGCTTGCTGCCCCACTGGAACGGGTGGTCGTAGACGAACTCGCCGGCCACCGAGTAGTGGCCGTAGCGCAGCGTCTCCGAGCGGAAGGGCCGAATCATCTGCGAGTGGCAGTTGTAGCAACCCTCGCGAAGATAGACGTCGCGGCCGGCCAGTTGCAGCGGCGTGAGCGGCTTGACGCCCTGCACCGCCTCGGTGGTCGACTTCTGGAAGAAGAGCGGCACGATCTCCACCAGGCCGCCGATGGCCAGCACCATGAGGATCAGCACGATCATCAGCAGGTTGTTGGTCTCGATCTTCTCGTGGGTGAAGCCGGTGGACTTGTTCGGGTTCGGGTTCATCGTGCGTCCTCAGGCGGGGGCCATGGCAGGCGTCGGAATCCGGGCGCTCACCGAAGAGCCGGAGATGACGGTCATCCAGACGTTCCAGGCCATCACCAGCATCCCCGACAGGTAAAGCACCCCGCCGATCAGGCGCACCAGATAGAACGGGAAGGTGGCCTTCACGCTCTCCACGAAGGTGTAGGTGAGCGTGCCGTCGGGATTGATCGCGCGCCACATCAGGCCCTGCATCACGCCGGCGATCCACATGGCGGCGATGTAGAGAACGATGCCGATGGTGGCCATCCAGAAGTGCGCCTCGATGGCCTTCACGCTGTACATCTCGGTGCGGCCGTACATGCGCGGGATCAGGTAGTAGAGCGAGCCCATGGTGATGAAGCCCACCCAGCCGAGCGCGCCGGCATGCACGTGCCCCACGGTCCAGTCGGTGTAGTGGCTCAGGGCGTTGACCGTCTTGATGGACATCATCGGCCCCTCGAAGGTCGCCATGCCGTAGAACGACAGCGCGACGATCAGGAAACGCAGGATCGGATCGGTGCGCAGCTTGTGCCAGGCGCCCGAGAGCGTCATGACGCCGTTGATCATTCCGCCCCAGCTGGGCGCCAGCAGAATCAGCGAGAACACCATGCCCAGCGACTGGGTCCAGTCCGGCAGCGCGGTGTAGTGCAGGTGGTGCGGGCCGGCCCACATGTAGGTGAAGATCAGCGCCCAGAAATGGACGATGGAGAGGCGGTACGAATACACGGGCCGGCCTGCCTGCTTGGGGATGTAGTAATACATCATTCCGAGGAACCCCGCGGTGAGGAAGAAGCCCACCGCGTTATGGCCGTACCACCACTGCACCATCGCGTCTTGCACGCCGGCATAGGCCGAGTAGCTCTTCATCCAGCCCGCGGGAATCGCCGCGCTGTTGACGATGTGCAAGAGCGCCACCGCGATGATGAAGGAGCCGAAGAACCAGTTCGCCACGTAGATGTGGCGCACCCGTCGCATGCCGATGGTGCCGAAGAACACGATGGCGTAGGACACCCAGACCACCGCGATCAGGATGTCGATGGGCCACTCGAGCTCGGCGTATTCCTTGCCGCTGGTGTAGCCCATCGGCAGGCTGATGGCGGCCGCCACGATCACGACCTGCCAGCCCCAGAACACGAAGGATGCGAGCCTCGGCGCGAAAAGTCGGACCTGGCAGGTGCGCTGCACCACGTGGAAGCTCGTGGCCATGAGTCCGCAGCCGCCGAACGCGAAGATGACCGCGTTGGTGTGCAGCGGCCGAAGCCGCCCGTAGCTGAGCCATGGAATGCCGAGATTGAGTTCCGGCCATGTCAGCTGGGAGGCAATGACCACGCCGACCAGCATGCCGACCACGCCCCAGACCACGGACATGAGCGCGAACTGCCGCACGACGGTGTCGTCGTATGCCGCGGCGGGAGGGTTCGGTTGTTGCATCGTCGTGCCCTTGAATGAGTTGAGGGCAGTTTCGATGCGGCCCTCCCCTCGGGGGTTGATGCAAATCAATCGCCGCGCAGGATGCGGTCGCCTTCCGCGTCGATGTCGTCGAACTGGCCGCGCTCGATGGCCCACCAGAGGCCGCCGAGGATGGCGAGGACCAGCATCACCGACAGCGGAATGAGCAGAAAGAGGATGTCCATCAGCAGCCAGCCTTGTCGCCGGCGGCAGCACGGGCGAGCCGCGTTGCGTTGAGAACCACCACCAGCGAGCTTGCGGCCATGCCCAGACCGGCAAGCCAGGCCGGCAGCCAACCCGCGACGGCCAGCGGAACGCACAGCGCGTTGTAGCCCGCGGCCCAGAAGAGGTTCTGGCGCACCACGCGCAGTGTCCGGCGGGCCTGCGCGATGGCCTCCGGAATGGTGGCGAGCCTGTCGCCCAGCACGACGAAATCGGCACGTGCCCGCGACAGGGGCACAGCACGGCCGAAGGCGAACGAGGCGTTCGCGCGGGCCAGCGAAGGGCCGTCGTTGAGGCCATCACCCACCATCGCGATCTGCCGTCCTTCGGCTTGCAGGCGCCAGAGCGCGTCGAGCTTTTCTTCCGGAGTGCAACCGCCCTGCGCAAAGCCGATGCCGGCGCGTGCACCTATTTCCTTGGCCGCGCTGTCGCAGTCGCCCGAGAGCAGCCGCACCGTCAGGCCCTGCGCGCGCAGCGCCGTCACCGCGGCGGCGGCATCCGGACGCAGCTCCTCGGCCAGCACGAAGCTGGCAACCCATCCCTCGTCATCGGCCAGATGGACCTGCGCCGTGTCGATTTCCAGCGGCCTCACATCGCAGAAGGTCGATGATCCAAGGCGCCTGCGCCGGGCTGTGCCGGCGCTCGCACGCGGCCGGTGCATGAGGGCTTCGAGCCCGAGTCCTGCCGTCTCCCCGGCCTGTTGCACGGTCCAGTCGGGCGACGAACGAAACTGCGCATGCCATGCATCGACCAGGGCCCGCGCCACGGGATGGAGCGATTGCGCCGCGAGCGCCGCGGCCACCTCGAGCGCATCGCCTGGTCGCAGGCCCTGCCGGCAGTAGATGCGCTCGAGGCGGGGAACTTCGCCGGTCAGCGTGCCTGTCTTGTCGAACACCACCGTATCGACGGATGCCAACGCCTCCAGCGCCTGCAGGTCGGACGTCAGCACGCCGCCGCGCGCCAGGGCACCGGCGCTCGCAAGCATCGCGGCCGGGGTCGCGAGCGAGAGCGCGCACGGGCAGGTCACGATGAGCACAGCGACCGCCACCATCAACGCCTTGCCCGGGTCCGTCGACCACCAGAACACCGCCGCCATCGTCGCCGCTGCGAGCACCGCAACGAGGAACGGCCGGGCCACCCGGTCGGCCAGCAGTGCGAGGCGCGGCTTGTGCGACGCGGCGCTCTCCATCAACCGGACGATCTGCGAAAAGCGCGTGTTCTCGCCCACCGACTCGATCCGCACCCGCACTGTTGCGGACAGGTTGTAGCTGCCGGCCAGCACACGGTCGCCGCAGGGGCGCGGCACGGGCCGCGATTCGCCGGTCAGAAGGGCTTCGTCTGCGCTGGTGTCGCCTTCGCTCACGACGCCGTCGGCCGGGAATGCCTCGCCGGGGCGCACACGCACCACATCGCCGGCGGCGAGTCGCCGCACAGCCACCCGGGCCCAGTTGCCGCCGGATGCGAGGCGGTCGATGCTGTCAGGCAGCCGGTTCATCAGGGCTTCGAGCGAGCTGGCGGTACGGTCGCGCAGGCGCGCCTCGAGCCAGCGGCCAGTCAACAGGAAGAAGACGAACATCGTCAGCGAGTCGAAGTAGACCTCCTGGCCAAGCGGCCCGCCGGCATCGAAGGTGGCTGCGCTGCTGACCGCAAAGGTCACGCCCACACCGAAGGCGACCGGCAGGTCCATGCCGACCCGCCCCGCGCGCAGATCGCGCCAGGCGCTGCGAAAAAAAGGTCCGCAGGAGAACAGCACGACCGGCAGCGTGAGCATCCAGGCGGCCCAGCGCAGCAGTTGCGCGGCATCGGGCGTCATGTCGCCGGGTCTGGCGATGTAAGCCGGGTAGGCGTACATCATGACTTGCATCATGCAAAAGCCGGAGACCAGCCAGCGCCACAGCGCCATGCGCAAGTCGCGCGAACGCTGCGCGCTCGCTGTCTGGCTGCCGGCTGGAACCAGCGGGTAGCCGGCGGCGGCGGAAGCCTCGAACCAGCGTGAAGGCCGGGTGGCCGCGGCCGACCACGTCACGCGGGCTCGCCGGCTGGCGGCATTGACTTGCACGTCGATCACGCCGGGCACCTTGCGCAGCGTGGCCTCGATGGTGAAGGCGCAGGCGACGCAATGCATGCCCTCCACCGCGGCCTGCGACGTCCATTGGCCGGTGAGCGCGTCACCCTGCACCAACTGGCCGAACGCCGACCATTCGGCCGGATCGTCGAGCATCTGCCAGCGCTCGTCGGCGCCCGGCATGAACGAGGGTTGTGGAGAGACCGGGGAAAGCGGGGCGAGCGCAGCTTGCATCGAAGCGAGGCTAAGGGCCGCCCTCGCCCTGCCCTTTGATCTGCATCAACGTCCGGGGCCGGGGCCTGCCTAAGCTCCGGGCACACCTTCCAGGAGACCTCTCATGTTCAAACGCATCCTCGTTGCCACCGATGGCTCCACCCTCTCGAAAAAAGCCGTCACGAGCGCGATCGCCCTGGCTGCCCAGAACGACGCCGATCTGGTGGCGCTCAACGTGATTCCGCGCTATCCCCGGAGCTACTTCGAAGGCTCGATGACTTTTTCACCAGAAGAGATCGGCCGCGTCGAGAAGCAATGGGCAGAGAAGGCACAGGCGATGCTCGACACCGTGAGCGTGCGCGCCAAGGAGAGCGGCGTGCGGATCAAGACAGCAACGGCCAATTCGGATCTCGTGGCGGAGTCGATCATCTCCGCGGCGAAGAAGCACCGGAGCGAATTGATCGTCATGGCCTCACACGGCCGCAAGGGCATCAAGCGGCTGCTGCTGGGCAGCGAGACACAGCACGTGCTGGCTCATTCAACGCTGCCTGTGCTTGTGCTCCGGTAGGGGCAAGTGGATCTGCGACTTTTTCAGTCGGCCTCCTGCCCAGCAGGCTGCGAAGTACCGCCGCAAGGTGTCCACCGGACCCTCCTTGCCATCGGCAATCGGTGGGTGTGGAAACACCTGAACGCGACTTGGCTTTTCAGGATCGAGAGATTGGTCAAAGCCAAAGAAAAACGGGTCAGAGCTTGTGGCTCTGACCCGTTGATCTGGCTGACGTTTTTGGTCGGTGTGAAAGGATTCGAACCTTCGACCCCTTGCACCCCATGCAAGTGCGCTACCAGGCTGCGCCACACACCGAAGCCTGCAATTATAGCCGGCTGAAATCAGCGTCCGACGGTCAGGAGCTCACGAATTTCAAAAAGCTCGCGGCGAAGGTGCAACAACTGCGACAGGTCGACCGTGCGCGGCGCGGTCTGGTCGGGGCTGTCCTGCACCACGGCGGCGTCGAATTCTTCCTGGTCGATCTCGATCGCTTCCATGCCTTCGAGCGGCACCTCACCGGCCTTGCGGCGATCGCGTTCGCCTTGCACAAGCTCTTGCAGCTTGTTGCGTGCGCCGCTGATCGTGAAGCCCTGGTCGTAGAGCAGGTCGCGGATGCGGCGAATCATGAGCACCTCGTGGTGCTGGTAGTAGCGACGGTTGCCGCGGCGCTTCATGGGCCGCAGTTGCGTGAACTCTTGTTCCCAGTAGCGCAGCACGTGCGGCTTGACGCCGCAGAGTTCGCCGACTTCACCGATGGTGAAGTAGCGTTTGACAGGAATCGGTGGGAGTGTTTTCTCCATTGAAATCAAGACGGTGCGCGGGAAACCTGAGAGGTTACTCTACGCCGCCGCCGAGCACCAAGCACTATTCAGAGCCCAGGCTCCACTCGACTTCGGACGAGCCGCTCTGCTCGATGCTTCCGTGAATCTGTTCCTTGAGCTTGGCGCTCGCATGGAACGTGGCGACGCGACGTTCGCCGATAGGAATGGCCTCGCCGGTGCGCGGGTTGCGACCGGGCCGTGGCGCCTTCACGCGGATCTGGAAATTGCCGAAGCCCGAGATCTTCACGTCCGTGCCTTCGATCAGGCTGCTGGCCACGAGCTCGAAGAATGCCTCGACCATGTCCTTGGACTCGCGCTTGTTGAGGCCGATCTGCTCGAACAGCAGGTCGGCCAGGTGCGCCTTGGTGAGCGCCGGCGTTTCGAGGGCCTCGAGCGTGAATTCGGCAGCGTTCATCTTCATCCTCTCAAGCGGCCACCGACCTTGGCGCCCAGTTGTTCGACGATGGCACGGACAGCGGGCTCGACCTGCTCGTCCGTCAAGGTGGCGCTGTCGCTCTGGAAGCTCAGGCGCACGGCCATGCTCTTCTCGCCCTGCGCCAGCGCGCCGGGGGCTGCAACGGCTCCGCCTTGCAGCGGCTGCGGACGGTAGATGTCGAACAGCGTCGCATCACGCAGCAGGCCCTGTGCAGCCGTGGTGGTGCGGATCGCTTGCATCAGGGCGTCATGCGTGACGGCCTCGGCAACCACGACCGCGATGTCGCGCTCGACAGCCTGGTGCTTGGGCACAGCATGCGCCACCGGCACGGGGCGCGCAGTGACGGCATCGAGGTCGAGTTCGAACAGCATGGGTGCTTGTGCAAAGTCCCACTTCTGGCGCCAGCGCGGATGCAGTTCGCCGACGAAGCCGATGGCCTTGCCGTCGATCGACACACGGGCCGAACGACCGGGGTGCAAGGCTGGATGCTCGGCCGGTTCGAAGGTCGGAACCAACGGTGCGAGCAGCGCTTCCACGTCGCCCTTGACGTCGTAGAAATCGATGCGCTGCGGCTTGCCGTCCCAGCGTGCTTCGTCGGCATCGCCCCAGGCGAGGCCCGCCACGCGCATCGGCTGGTTCACGCCGCGCACCGTGCTGTCGGTCGTGACGACGCTGTCGTCGCGCATGAACACGCGGCCAAGCTCGAAAACGCGCACGCGCGGTGCCTTGCGGTCGAGATTGAACTTCAGCACTTGCAGCAGCGACCCCATCAGCGAGGAGCGCATCACGCTCATCTGGCTGGCGATGGGGTTCAACAGCTTGACGGGGTTGGCATTACCAGCGAGGTCTTGCTCCCAATGCGCTTCGACGAAGCTGAAGTTGATGGTTTCCTGGTAGCCGAGCGCTGCGATGCTGCGACGCACGGCAAAGCGGCTGCGCTGCGCTTCGGGCCGCACGCGGGCGGTGATGGGCGCGAGCGGCGCGGTGGTCGGTAGATTGTTGAAGCCGATCAGACGCGCGACTTCTTCGATCAGATCTTCCTCGATCAGCAGGTCGAATCGATGCGGCGGCGGGGTCACGGTCAGCGTGCCTTCGCCTTCGGTGATGGCGAAGCCGAGGCGATTGAGCGCATCAGCGCATTGCGCTTGCGTGAGCGGCATGCCGATCACGCGTGCTGCGCGCGCCACGCGCAGCGTGACAGGCACAGCGGCGGGCAGGTTCAGCGTCTGGTCGTCCATCTTGCCGGCTTCGCCGCCGCAGATGTCGATGATGAGTCGGGTGATGCGCTCGATGATCTCGACGCTGCGGCTCGGATCCACGCCGCGTTCATAGCGATGACCCGCGTCGGTCGAGAAGTTGAAGCGGCGCGAACGGCCCTGCACGGCCTCGGGCCACCAGAACGCGGCCTCGACGTAGATGTTGCGCGTGTCGTCCGAGACCGAGGTCGCGTCGCCGCCCATGATGCCGGCCAGAGATTCGACTTCGCGGTCGTCGGCGATCACGCCGACCTTGTCGTCGACGGTGATCGTCGTGCCGTTCAGCAGCTTGAGCTGTTCGCCCGCCTTGCCCCAGCGCACCGTGAGGCCGCCGTGGATCTTGTCGAGGTCGAAGATGTGGCTGGGCTGGCCGTACTCGAACATCACGTAGTTCGAGATGTCGACCAGCGGCGTCACGCTGCGCTGGCCGCAGCGCGCGAGGCGTTCGACCATCCAGGCGGGCGTGGCGACGGTGGTGTTCACGCCGCGCACGACGCGGCCGGAGAAGCGGCCGCAGAGCTCGGGCGCTTCGACCTTGACCGGCAGCACGTCGTTGATCGAAGTGGCCACGGGCGCGATCGCCGGCGTCTTGAGCGGCGCGCCGGTGAGCGCTGCGAGTTCGCGCGCGACACCGTAGACGCTGAGGCCATGCGCGAGATTGGGCGTGAGCTTGAGGGTCAGCAGCGCGTCGTCGAGCTTGAGCACGTCGCGCACGTCGGCGCCGATGGGCGCATCGACGTCGAGCTCCAACAAGCCGCCGTGGTCTTCGCTCAGCTTCAGTTCGCGCGCCGAGCACAGCATGCCCTGGCTCTCGACGCCGCGCAGCTTGCCCAGCTTGATGAGGAAAGGCTTGCCGTCTTCACCGGGCGGCAGCTCGGCGCCGACGAGCGCGCAAGGCACCTTGATGCCGACACGCGCATTGGGCGCGCCGCACACGATATTGAGCAAGGCGCCCTGCCCCACATCGACTTGGCACACGCGCAGGCGATCGGCATTCGGGTGTTGCTCGGCTTCCTTGATTTCGCCGACAACGATGCGCGTGAAAGGCGGCGCCACGGGTCGGCGCTCTTCGACCTCGAAGCCGCCCATGGTGAGCGTTTCGGCCAATGTGGCGCTGTCGAGGGGCGGGTTGCAGAACTCGCGCAGCCAGGATTCCGGGAATTGCATCTCTTCGATCTCGATCTGGTTTTTCTGGGGATGGGTGCTTACTGGAACTGCGAGAGGAAACGCAGGTCGCCGTCGAAGAACAGGCGCAGGTCGTTCACGCCGTAGCGCAGCATCGTGAGCCGGTCGGGACCCATGCCGAAGGCGAAGCCGATGTAGCGCTCGGGGTCGAGCCCCATGTTGCGCACCACGTTCGGATGCACCTGGCCCGAGCCCGACACCTCGAGCCAGCGGCCGGCCAGCGGTCCGCTCGCGAACTGGATGTCGATCTCGGCGCTCGGCTCGGTGAACGGAAAGAAGCTCGGGCGAAAGCGCAGCACGAGGTCGTCGCGCTCGAAGAAGGTGCGGCAGAAGTCGGTGAAGACGACTTTCAGGTCCTTGAAGCTCACGTTCTCGCCAAGCCAGAGGCCCTCGCACTGGTGGAACATGGGCGAGTGGGTGGCGTCGCTGTCGACGCGATAGGTGCGGCCGGGGGCGATCACGCGAATCTCGGGCGCCTTCACGGTGCCGGTGGTGTCTGCTGCAGCAGCGGCAAATTCGGCCGCGTACTTCTTGATGTGCTGATGCGCGTAGCGCACCTGCATCGGGCTGGTGTGCGGACGCAGGTTGTAGGGGATGCCGTCGTCGCCGTTGAGGTCGACGTAGAAGGTGTCCTGCATCGAGCGCGCAGGATGGTTCGGCGGGTTGTTGAGCGAGGTGAAGCTGTGCCAGTCGCTCTCGATCTCAGGGCCATCGGCCACGTCGAAGCCCATGCTCGAGAAAATCTCCTCGATGCGCTCCAGGGTGCGGCTCACGGGGTGCAGGCCGCCGGGGATGCGGCGACGGCCGGGCAGGCTCACGTCGAGCGCTTCGGCGCGCAATTGCAGGGAGAGTTCTTCGTCGGCCAGTTGCTGGCGGCGGTCGGTCAGCGCAGCCTCGATGGCCTGCTTGGCGACGTTGATCGCCGCGCCGCGGGACTTCTTCTCTTCGACACTCAGCGCGGCCATGCCCTTCATCAACTCGGTGATGCGGCCCGATTTGCCAAGGAACTGGGCCTTGGCGTTTTCGAGCTCGGCGGGCGTTTTCGCTTCGGCGAAGGCGGCGCGGGCGGTGGCTGCAAGGGAGTCCAACTCGTTCATGGCAAGAAAAATCTTCGAGGGGAAATAAAAAAGAGCTGGAGCCTTTTCAAGCGCCAGCCCTTGAGCCGTGGGCGCAGGAAGCTGCCCGGAGGCAGCACCCCTG
>Ga0163161_10000440_pt1 | contig 34643 bp, 29 predicted proteins | sample S45metaG_FD_129847 | JGI IMG/M metagenome (GOLD analysis project Ga0163161, IMG submission 129847) | Switchgrass rhizosphere microbial communities from Kellogg Biological Station, Michigan, USA - S4-5 metaG | ecosystem: Host-associated > Plants > Roots > Rhizosphere > Soil | place: USA... | reverse complement strand
GGCCAGGCCGAAAAAGCCATCGAGAAACTGCTCAAGGAAGAACTCCCGAACGGCATGACCTACGAATGGACGGACCTGACCTACCAACAGATTCTGTCCGGCAACACCGCCCTGTTCGTGTTCCCGCTCTGCGTATTGCTGGCGTTCCTGGTACTCGCGGCCCAGTACGAAAGCTGGAGCCTGCCACTGGCGGTGATCCTGATCGTACCGATGACCTTGCTGTCGGCCATTACCGGGGTGATTGCTTCAGGAGGTGACAACAACATCTTCACCCAGATCGGTTTGATCGTACTGGTGGGACTGGCCTGTAAGAACGCGATTCTGATCGTCGAGTTCGCCAAGGATAAACAGCAGGACGAAGGCATGAGCCCACTGGCTGCAGTGCTCGAAGCTTGCCGCCTGCGTCTGCGCCCGATCCTGATGACCTCCTTCGCGTTCATCATGGGTGTTGTGCCACTGGTGTTCTCCAGCGGTGCCGGTGCCGAGATGCGTCACGCCATGGGTGTGGCGGTGTTCTCCGGGATGCTCGGGGTGACCTTCTTCGGTCTGTTGCTGACACCGGTGTTCTACGTATTGATTCGCAACTTTGTAGAGCGCGGCGAAGCGCGCAAAGCGGCCAAGGCCCTGAAACTGGAGGCGCAGCAATGAGTTTGAAAGCGTTCCTGCCGAGCCTGCTGGTACTGGCCCTGAGTGCCTGTACCGTCGGCCCGGACTACAAGACCCCAGCGACCGAACCGGCCCACATCACCGCCGCGACCGATGGCGCTGCCGGTCAGAAGAACTTCGACCGCTCGCATTTCGAGGGCATCTGGTGGCAGCAATTCGAGGACCCGACACTTAACCAGTTGGTGACTCGATCGCTGCAAGGCAACCGTGATTTGCGCGTGGCATTTGCGCGCTGGAAAGCCGCTCGGGCGATTCGTGATGACGTCAGCAATGACGCCATGCCGACCATCACCAGCCGGGTCAGCGGTGATCTGGGCGATGGGCAGGTCCCGGGGCAGACCACCGACAAGGTTAATAGCGAACGCTACGACCTTGGCCTGGACATGGCGTGGGAGATCGACCTGTTTGGCCGTATCCAGCGCAACCTGGAATCAGCCAACGCTGAACAGCAGGCTCTCGAGGCTGACTTGTACCAACTGCAAGTCAGCATGATTGCCGAACTGGTGGATTCCTACGGTCAACTCCGTGGTGCGCAACTACGGGAGAAAATCGCGCTGGCGAACCTGCAGAACCAACAGGAATCGCGCAAGATCACTATCAGTCTGCGTGATGCCGGCGTCGGCGATCAGCTGGATGTGGAGCGTGCCGATGCACGTCTGGCGTCTGTCGAAGCCAGCGTGCCGCAATTACAGGCCGAACAAGTCCGGCAGAAAAACCGCATCGCGACCCTGTTGGGTGAGCGTCCGGAGAAATTGACCGTCGATCTGAGTCCCAAGAACTTGCCGGCAATCGCTAAAGCGCTGCCGATTGGCGATCCAGGTGAACTGCTGCAACGTCGGCCGGACATCCTCAGCGCCGAACGCAAACTGGCGTCTGCCACCGCCCGTATCGGCGTAGCCACGGCTGATTTGTTCCCTCGGGTCAGCCTCAGCGGCTTCCTGGGTTTCACCGCGGGTCGCGGCTCGCAAATCGGTTCCTCGGCGGCCAACGCTTGGGCGTTGAGCCCAGCCATCACTTGGGCGGCGTTTGACCTGGGCAGTGTCAAGGCCCGTATACGCGCTGCCGATGCGGATGCCGAAGGCGCACTGGCGACTTACGAGCAGCAAGTGCTGTTGGCGCTGGAAGAGTCGGAAAACGCGTTCAGCGACTACGGCAAACGTCAGCAACGGTTGATCTCACTGATTCGTCAGAGTGAATCGAGCCGCGCCGCCGCCAACCTGGCCGAAGTTCGCTACCGCGAAGGCACGGCGGACTTCCTCGTCCTGCTGGACGCACAACGCGAGCGACTGGCGGCCGAAGATACCCAGGCCCAGGCCGAAACCGATCTGTATAGCGGCATTGTCGCGATTTACAAAGCCTTGGGCGGTGGCTGGCAACCCGAGACCGTCGCCAGCAAGTAAGCTTTTTATAGAGCTCCTTTGGTTGGCCGCAACCAACCAGTTTTTTTAGCCCTGCGCCTCATTCGGTCGCGGGGCTTTTTTTGGTCTGATGATTCTCCAACCCCACTGCACTCCCACAGGGGGTCAGTGGTGTTCTTCAGTATTGTGGTGTTCCAGCACGGTTACGGTGGCCGTTGTCCCGGCGCGCAGGATGTTTTTGCTGGCATAGTCGGCGTCAATCTGAATCCGCACCGGCACCCGTTGCGCCAGTTTGACCCAGGTGTAGCTGGGGTTGATGCTGGCCAGCAAGCGTCCACCCGGCAGGTTTTCGCGGTCGGCGATAGCAACGGCGATGCTTTGCACGGTGCCACCGAAGGCTTCGCCGCTCATCAATTCGATGTTCACCCGGTCGCCCTCTGCGATTCGTGGCAACTTGGTCTCTTCAAAGTACCCGCTGACATAAAACGATTGGCTGTCCACCAGTGCCAGCAGTGGGCCTCCGACAGTGGCGTAGTCGCCCTGACGGGTCAGCAGGTTGGTGACATAACCGGTGACGGGCGACTCGACCCGAGTGCGTTGCAAGTTCAGTTCGGACTGGGTCAATGCCGCGATGGCCAATTCCACATTGGCTTGGGCCAAAATCAGATTGGCCTGGTTACGCAGCAGATCGGCCTCAGCCACGGTCACCTCCGTATTGGCTTTTTCCCACTCTTCACCAGAGATTGCCGAGCGTTCCTTCAGCGTGCGCCGCCGGTGCTCCTCACTCTGTCTTTGCCTGAGCAATGACTCGCTAGCGGCAATTGTCGCCTGTGACTGCCCCAGCGATGCTTTCGCCACTTCCACTGAGCGTTTGGAGTGTTCCACTGCCAGGGTGTAACGAGCCGGGTCGATTTCCAGCAGTAACTGGCCTTTCTCAACATGCTGGTTGTCTCGTACGGCCAGCCTGACGATGCGCCCCGAGACATCGGCAGACAACGTCACCACATCAGCGCGCACCCGTGCATCCCGGGTCCAGGGCGCGCGGGTGTAATGCTCCCAGGCAAACCAGCCAAGTATGAAGGCCAGCACTACAACGCCCAGTGTTGCGAGTCGGGGAAGGATGTTCTTCAAGGCATCAGGCTCCCATTACCAGAATCAGCGTTGCGCACACGCAGGCATACAACGCTCCCTCGAATAAAGCTTCATGCCAGACGAAACGCAACACGCCGAGACGACGCAAGCCCCAGTCCAGCGCAAGAAAAATTGGCAGCGCCAATAGCAACGCCTGAGCGATTGGCGGCAAGTACACGCCACCCAGTTCAAAATCAATGGGCAAGGGCCGGCACTCCCGTGACGTTTACAGGTTGGAAGTACTCGCGGTACCGCTGTATGAACGACTCCACGATCAGCAACGCCACGCGCATCCGGAACACCGACCAAAGATGCTCGTGAACCTCAAGATGCAGATCGTCCAACTCATCGCCAAGGGTGTGCAAATCCTCCAGCAGGCGGTTGAGGTCTACCCCGGGCCGTCCGGCAACCCATCTTCCGCAGTCCCGGACAGCCGCCAACAACCGGCGCTGTTGCTCTGAACTCAAGAGCGTGTTGCCCTGCCCCTGCTGCCTGAGCTGATTCAACGCAACGCCCAGGGCCATGCACCCGAGGCTGACCTGAAACAACTCGCCGGAAGACTTGTCGCTGGTCGCCGGCAACAGTCCCAACATCATGGTCAGTCGATCGACCATGCGGCTTTCAAAGGAAAATTGCTGTTCATCGGTGGCCGGCATCTTCATCAAAGCGTAGACCTGCTCAGCGTTTTCCTTGAATAGTCGGCGAATCCGCAAAGCGGGCCTGAACGGGAAGATCAAGGCGAAGACACTCAATGCCAGGACCGTTGCACTGATATACGCGCCAGCGAACTCGAACCACTGAATCGCGCTGTTCTGGCCGATACCAACGTTTTGCGGCCCCAGCAACAGAAAGGTCGACAACCCAAGACCGATGCCTGTGCCGGTGGTGGCCGGCGTGGCGAGCCCTACCGCGACCGCGTACAGCAACGGCGCCAACAGCAATGCCATCAACTCGAAATTACTGATCATCGGCACCAGCATGAATTGATAAAGCGCCGACACCACCAACGCCAGGCCCAGGCCCCTTGCATAGCTTTGCGCAGCCAGTAGCGGTCTGGGGAACGTTGCCATCAGCGAACAAAGAATTCCGACCAGAACCATCCCGCCGCGCGCACCATCCCAGCCGGTCTCGATCCAGATCAGTCCGGCGACCACAAACGCAGTAAAGGCCCGAATGGCGTTCATCGTGGCCAGGGTGAAATCCAGATGCAGCGGATTCTCCTGTCCCCGAAACACGCTGCTGGCCTGGCGTCCCTCCTGAATGGCGTCGCTCAACTCCAGAATCTGTTCCAGCTGCTGTAACAAACGCGCTTGCTCCCAGCGCAGGGCCCAGGCCAGCGAACGCAGCGTGGCCGGCATGGTTTCAGTCAGTTGTTCAGCCTTGTAAGCCTGATCATCGAAACGCTGCTGCAATGCCGAAAAATGCTGGCGGGCATCGGCCGATAGCGAGCGGCCCTTTTGAGCCAGTTCATCGAGAAATGCCAGTTCTTCAGCGCGCAAACGCTGTATTTCCAAAGGCAGATCACCTTTCCAGCGCTCGGTCAGCAGTTCACGCTGATGGCGCAGCGCCATTAGCCGTGATGTCAGCAACACCAATTGGTTTCCCAGCAACTGGACCAGGCTATTGGCACTGCGTAACCGTGGTGCATCGAAGTAAAGATGCCGGCGCAATCCCTCAAGGGCGCTGATTTCACCCAACAGCTGCATTTGCCTGCGTTGAAAATCGGCGTCGCTTTCTTCGGTTCGAATGACGGCAGCGGCGTGTGTCGCCAGTAACTTGATCACCTGATCAATCTTGGTGAAGTAGCTTCGGGCCACGGCTTCAGGACGCGCGGTCAACAGGCTGACAACGCAGACGCAAGCCACCGCCAGAAGCGTTTCGGTCACGCGTGTAACGGCCAGCAGGAAAGTGCCGTCCTGATCAGGCACGGCCAGTAGCGCCACCACCACCGCCGTGTAGCCGCTGAGCACAAAGGCCTGGGAACTGGTGTAGCGCAACAAGGTGCCACCGGCGGTGCACAGCGCCAGCCACAGTGCCAGGGTGACGATGAAAGGCAGCGGCGCCTGGGGAAAGATCGCCATGATCAACACCGCCGCGGCAGCCCCCAGGGTGGTGCCGATGACCTGGCCGAAACTGCGGGCCAGTGCCATGCCGGCGAGTGGCTGGCTGACGATGACTACTGCCATGATCGACCACTTGGGTTGATCGAGGTCGAACAGAAACGCCAGGTATAGGGTCAGCAGCCCGGCCACGATGGTTCTCAAGGCAAACAGCAACACCCCTTGCCCGGGATTGAGTATGGCCTTGAAGTATTGAAGCAGCGGTTGCATGGGAGCACTCTTGGAGTCATCTCTAGCAAGCGTAGTCACTGCTTCAAGCCTCGACAGGTTTCAATGTCAACGGAACCTGTAGGCAAAATCGTCGATAGTGAGCCACGTCAGGGTTTGACTCACAGCCCGGCCTGACCGAAGCTGACGGCCTTTGCATAAGCTTGCCAGCTCCTGGATTCCTGCATGCCCCAGTCCCGCCGCTACTTGCTCATCACTCTCTGTGTGCTGTTTGCCATCGCTTTTGCCTGGTTATTCCTGCGCAGCACGACGCCTGAGGTGCCAGAAGCAATCAAACGTGGATACAGCGAAGCTTTGACTCAGGTCCGCGCCGGCCAACCGGGGGCTGCACGGGTGCTTTACCAGCAACTGGGCCGCCCTGATCTGTCGGCCAAGCGTCGCATCTGGCTGCATAACGAACTGCCCAATTACCCAAGCCCGCAGGCCCTGAAACTGGCGGGCGCAGACCTGCAAAATCCCAGTGAAGACGTGCGGGTCGCCGCGATCAAAAGCATTACTGGCCTCGTCTCCTCCGGGCAACGCAGCCTATTGATTGGCCCGATGCTCGATGACGACGTAGAAAACGTGCGATTTGCAGCCGTCAACGCACTGTTGGGACTGACGCCAGATGACCTGGGATTGTATTTCGCGCCGTTGGAGCAAGCCATCGACGCCTGGGAGCTGGCCCTGAAAAGTCAACCACCCAGCGCCCAAAACCAATACCAGTTGGCGCGCCTGCACCTGCACAACGCTGAATTGAAAGAGGCGCAAGAGGCACTCGAACGCACATTACAGCTGGACCCAGGCAATCTGCCGGCCTTGGTGATGCAGATTGATGTGCTCGACCGGCAAGGCCAGAGCGATGCCGCACGCCAGTTGCTGGCGAAACAGTTGAAAGCGCAACCCGACTCGGCCTACTTGCAACATGCCTTGGGGCTTTGGTTGCTGAACCACGGGCAAAGCGAGTTTGCCTTGCTCGGCCTATCCAAAGCCGTGGAACTGGAGCCCGACAACAAGGACTATCGCTATGACCTGGCGACCACCTTGCACCTTGAGCAAGAGCTGGAAGCTGCACAAAAGCAATTACAGGAGATCGTCCAGCGCCACCCCGCCGACCGCAAAGCGCGGGTGTTGCTGATCAACTACTGGAAAGAAAGCGGACAGTTGCAGAACGTACAGATTCTGCTGGCGCAGTTGGAACAGCTCAATCCGGATGACCCCGCGTTGCAGCAAGGTTTGTAACACTACCCTCTGTAGCCGCTGCCAAGGCTGCGGCTACACGTCAAACCAGCAAAAAGGTTGAACCGTCGTCACGGCCAAGGGTCAAGTGAAAAGGCAGTCCTTACAGGCACCTCAAGCCTGCTGCCTCGCTTCCCCTAGTCATGAGAGGGTTTTTTTTGTCTACATCAAACGAGTTGTTCAGTGCAAAAGCCGCCACTGGCATCGAAGGTCTGGATGACATCCTGGCCGGTGGCTTGTCTCGCGGACACGTATTTTTGCTGGAGGGCGAACCCGGAACCGGCAAAACCACCGTCGCGTTGCATTTTCTGTTGGCCGGCGCCCGCGCTGGCGAACGCTCGTTGTACATCACCCTGTCAGAAACCGAACGTGAGCTGCGACAAGGCGCCCGGTCCCACGGCTGGGAGCTGGATAAGAACATCCACATTTTCGAGCTGACCCCGCCGGAAAGCCTGCTCAATGCCGAGCACCAGCAAAGCTTGCTGTACTCATCGGACCTGGAGCTGGGCGAAGCCACCAAGCAGATTTTCGAAGTGGTCGAGCGGGTCAAACCCACCCGCGTGGTGCTCGACAGCCTGTCTGAGATCCGCCTGCTGGCCCAGAGCTCGCTGCGTTATCGCCGGCAGATTCTGGCGATCAAACACTACTTTGTGCGTTACGACGCCACCGTGCTGTTGCTGGATGACCTGACCACAGAATCCCTGGATAAAACCGTACACAGCGTCGCGCATGGCGTGATTCGCCTCGAAGAACTGACGCCCAACTATGGCGCCGAACGCCGTCGCATCCGCGTGGTGAAATACCGCGGCCAGAAATACCGTGGCGGCTACCATGACTTCACCATCATGGGCGACGGCGTGCATGTGTTCCCGCGCCTGGTGGCGGCCGAACATCGCGGCGGTTATGTCCGCCAACAGTTGACCAGCAGCATCAAGGAAATGGACGCCCTGCTCGGCGGCGGTATCGAGACGGGTTCCAGCACATTGATTCTGGGTCCGGCCGGGACCGGTAAATCGCTGATCTCGATGATCTTCGCCGCTGCCGCCGTGGCTCGTGGTGAAAAAGCCGCGCTGTTCATCTTCGATGAAGAACTGGGGCTGTTGTTTGAGCGCATGAAAAACATGGGCATCGACCTGCAGGCGCTGCAAGACACCGGTAATTTAATGATTGAACAAGTGGATGCGGCCGAGTTGTCCCCTGGTGAGTTTTCTCATCGGGTTCGTCGCTGCGTCGATGAAGGTAATATCAAAACTGTAGTCATCGACAGCATCAACGGCTATCAGGCCGCGATGCCGGAAGAAAACGCGCTGGTACTGCACATGCACGAATTGCTGCTGTACCTCAATCGGCGCGGCGCGGCGACATTCATGACGGTTGCCCAACACGGGCTGGTTGGTGACATGCAAGCGCCGGTCGATATCACCTATCTGGCTGACACGGTGATTCTGTTGCGCTACTTCGAAGCCCTCGGCAAGGTTCGCCGGGCGATCTCGATCATCAAGAAACGCACCGGCAGCCACGAATCGACCATCCGCGAATACCGCATCGGCAGCCGGGGCATGACGATTGGTGAGCCATTAGATGCGTTCCAGGGCGTATTACGCGGCGTGCCAACGTATCTGGGCGCGAGCCAGCCGTTGCTTCAGGACGATATCCGGTGAGCATTGTCGAGGCGATGTCCGAGCGCGCGATCATTCTCGCGCCGCTGGGACGCGATAGCCAGATTGCGCTGATGATGCTTAAAGAAGCGGGTTTCGAAGGCATTGTGACTCGGGATCTGGCGACGCTGTGCAGCGAGTTGGAGCAAGGTGCCGGACTGCTGGTAATTTCTTCCGAAGCGCTGATCGGTTGTGGTCTCGACCCCCTGCTGCAGCTGATCGAGCAACAACCGGCCTGGTCCGACCTGCCGATCGTCCTGTTGACCCATCACGGTGGGCCCGAGCAGAACCCTGCTTCGCGACTCGGCCCGCAACTGGGCAATGTGACCTTCCTTGAGCGTCCGTTTCATCCGGTGACCTTGATCAGCCTCGTCACCACCGCCTTGCGCGGACGGCGACGACAGTATGAGGCCCGGGACCGGTTGATCGATCTGAGCCAAAGTGAACTGCGACTGCAAAATACCCTGGAAACCCTCGAACAACAGGTCGAGGAGCGCACCGCCCAACTGCGACACAACGAAGAAGCCCTGAGGCAGTCGCAGAAAATGGAAGCGGTCGGCCAACTCACCGGCGGTATCGCCCATGACTTCAACAACATGTTGACCGGCATTATCGGCAGTCTGGAGCTGCTGCGTCGACGCTTGGCCCGCGGCCGTACCGAGGACTTGGATGGACTGATTGATCTGGGCGTGACCTCGGCGAACCGCGCAGCCGGCCTGACCCATCGCCTGCTGGCGTTCTCGCGGCGCCAATCGCTGGATTCCAAACCGGTGGAGATGAACACGCTGGTGGTGTCCATGGGCGAACTGCTGCAACGCAGCATTAACGAAAGTATTCAGCTGGACATGCAATTAAGTGACGACCTATGGGTCGCCGAGGCTGATCCCAACCAACTCGAAAGCGCCCTGCTCAACCTCGTGATAAACGCCCGGGACGCGATGCCCGAAGGCGGAAACCTGGTGGTCACCACCTTCAATCAGCAGCTGGACTCAGGATTCATTGCGGACCACGGCAATCTGCTGCCTGGTGATTACGTCGTGCTGCGCGTGACCGACACCGGCTGTGGCATGCCCGAAAGCACGATCAACCGGGCCTTTGACCCCTTCTTTACGACCAAACCGATCGGCCAGGGCACAGGGTTGGGGCTGTCGATGATTTACGGGTTCAGCAAACAGTCTCACGGTCACGTCACGATCGATAGCGAAGTAGGTCGCGGCACATCGGTGACACTGTTTCTGCCGCGATACAGCGGGGATCTCGCCGAGGAAAGCCTGATCGACATCCAGCACGCCCCACACGCTTTGGACGGAGAAACTGTACTGATTGTCGAAGATGACCCGGCGGTTCGAGTGCTGGTCAGTGCCGTGTTGAGTGAATTGGGTTACGCCTTTGTCGAGGCAGGCGATGCCGACAGTGCGGTACCGATCCTCGACTCTGCGCAGCGGATCGATCTGCTGATCAGCGATGTCGGGCTGCCGGGAATGAACGGTCGGCAACTGGCGGAAATCGGCCGGCAATATCGGCCTGACCTGAAAGTCTTGTTCATCACCGGCTATGCCGAACACGCCGCCGTGCGCGGAGGGTTTCTGGACCCCGGCATGCAGATGATCACCAAACCCTTCACCTTCGACCTGCTGACGGCCAAGGTGCGGGAGATGATCAGCATCTGAAGCGCCCCTTCCCCACGACCACCGATTGCAAAGAGCTCAGGAAAGCATTTGCTGCATGAGCTCTTGCAGTTCATCCAGATCGAACGGCTTGGCGAGGATCGGCGCGGTCTTGGTGATCGGGCTGTCGGTCTCGCGGATTTCCTGCGGGTACCCGCTGATAAAAATCACCTTGAGTTCCGGTCGCAGCTTCACCGCCGGCTCGGCGATCTGTACGCCGGAAATCCCGCCGGGCAAGCGGAAGTCGGTGATCATCATGTCCAGGTGCGGTTTGCTCGCCAGAATTTCAAAGGCCTGCTCGCCGTTTTCGGCCTGCAGCACCCGGTAACCTTCACCCGACAAGTAAGCGGACAACACCATCAAAATCGAGGGGTCATCCTCGACAATGAGTACTACATCTTGCGCATCTTCACTCATGGGAAGCCTTTGTTCGGTCATTAGCTGCTGATACGACCCTAGGGTCGATCAGAGGTTGCGTTTATCTGGCTGTTTCCCTACAGCGGCAGACAAACGCGAAACAATGCGCCTTCGCCAATCCGGCTCTCGACGGTGATAGTGCCGCCATGGGCAGCGACAATCTGTTCCGAAATAAACAGTCCCAGCCCCAACCCTGCCACCACGGTTTTGGCCGAAACCCGTTCAAACTGCTGAAAAATACGTACCTGGTTCTCTTCGCCGATACCAATGCCGCGATCCTGAACCTCGACCCGCGCCTGGCCGTCCTGATTGTACACGCGAACGTCGATCGGGCTGTGGGCGCCATAGCGCAATGCGTTTGTCAGCAGGTTGGAAATCACTTGTTCGATACGGAATTCGTCCCAGCTGCCGACCACCGGCTGCTCGGCCGTCAGCGTAACCGAAGATTCGGCGGCATCGACCTGCGGGGCAAAGTTTTGCAACAGGTTGCTGACCAATTGCACCAGATCAAATTGGCTCGGCCGGATCGACAGCTTGCCGGTGCGGATGCGCGACACATCCAGCATGTCTTCGATCAACCGGATCAGGCTTTTTATCTGCCGCTCATCACGGTCGACCATGGCGTGCATCTTGTCCAGCGTGAACGCCGAAGCGTTGTCCCGGGCCAGGTGCATCTTGCGCAACTGGGTTTCAAGGATCAGGCCATTGAGCGGTGTGCGCACTTCGTGGGCGACGATCGACATAAAGTCATCGCGCATGCGCACCGCTTGCTCCAGTTCCAGTTGAGTACTCTGCAACTGTTTGAGCAGCGCTTCCTGCTCGCGACGGCTTTGCTCCAGCGCCTCTACCTGCTGCTTCATCGCCTTGCTCTGGCGATACAGATCCACGAACACGTTGACCTTGCTCTTGACCGCATGGATATCCAGCGGCTTGTGCAGGAAATCCACCGCGCCGCTTTCATAGCCTTTGAACGCGTAGTTCAACTCGCGACCGGCAGCACTGACGAACACGATCGGGATGTTTTTGGTTTTTTCCGTACCGCGCATCAATTCGGCCAGCTCAAAGCCATTCATGCCCGGCATCTGGACATCGAGAATGGCCAAGGCAAATTCGTGCTGTAACAGAAGCGACAAGGCTTCGTCGGCAGACAAGGCTTTGTAGACCACGCGGTCTTCCCGCTTGATCAGCGCTTCGAGCGCCAACAGGTTCTCTGGCAGATCGTCGACGATCAGCAATTTGGCTTGGATGTTACTTAACATGCTATTCGTTCCAGCTCGACAAGCAGACGGCCGATGCCGCGGACAGTGAGAATATGGTCAGGCTGCTCAATATCCAGCGCTGCCTGAGGCATGGTCGCGACCTGCGCTTCGGTCGGGTCTTGCACAATGGTCAGGCCACCGCGACGCTTAACGTGGGAAAGGCCACGGGCACCGTCGCGATTGGCCCCCGTCAGCAACACAGCGGCCAAGGCCGGACCGTAGGCATCGGCAGCGGACTCGAAGAGATAATCGATGGCGGGACGCGAATGATGCACGCGATCTTCCAGACTCAAGGAGAAGCTGTGGTCCTGTTCCACCGACAAGTGATAACCGGGTGTAGCGAAATACAGCGTCCCGACTTCGACCCGGGTTTTATCGGTCGCTTCCCGAACAGGCATCGAGACCCGGCGTGCAAACACCTCGGCCAACAAGCTGCGGCGCTCGTCGGGCAGGTGCAGCACCACAATGATCGGCAGTGTGAAGCCTTCACGCAGCGGGCTGAGAATAGTGAGCAACGCCTCCACGCCGCCGGCCGAAGCGCCGATCACGATAGCCTCGATTGAAGGAACATCTCCAGCGTCGCTCATGATTTTCGGTAGATCCGTTCTTGTTTGACCAACGGTTCGAACTGGTTGCCGTAGGCCGAAAAATCCGGTGTTTCCTTACTGCCCAGCACCAGGAACCCGCGATGACAGAGGGACTCATGGAACAAGCCGAACGCGCGATCCTGAAGTTTTTTATTGAAATAAATCAATACATTACGGCACGAAATTAATTGAGTCTCTGAGAAGACACTGTCCGTCGCCAGGCTGTGATCGGCGAACGTCACGTTCTCACACAGGCTCTTGTCGAAAATCGCGTAACCATAAGCCGCTGTGTAGTAGTCGGCGAATGAACACTGGCCACCGGCCTGCTGGTAGTTAGAAGTGTAGGCCCGAACATTTTCCATGGAGAAAATCCCCTGCTTGGCCTTTTCCAGCGAACGTGGGTTGATGTCAGTGGCATAAATGATGGTGCGGTCGAGCAAGCCTTCTTCGCGCAGCAGAATCGCCATCGAATAGACCTCTTCACCGGTACTGCACCCGGCAATCCAGATCTTGATCGATGGATAGGTCTTGAGCAGTGGCACCACTTCCTTGCGAATCGCGAGGAAGTGCGAAGGGTCGCGAAACATTTCACTGACCGGGATCGTCAGCAATTGCAGCAATTGCATGAACACGGTCGGATCGTGCAGCACCTTTTCTTGCAGGGCCGAGATGGTATTGCACTCGAATTGTGTCAGCGCATGATTCACCCGGCGCTTGATCGAAGCGCCTGAATAGTCGCGAAAGTCGTAGCTGTACTTGAGGTAAATCGCCTCGATCAACAAGCGCAACTCGATTTCGCTGTTTCGCTCCAAGGAATAAATGCGTTCCACTAAATACGTTCCATCTTCGGTAACCACACGCGAATCAGCGAGAACAGGCGATCCAGGTCGATGGGCTTGGCCAGATAATCATTGGAGCCGGCCTGCAAGCAGCGCTCCTGATCGTCCTTCATGGCTTTGGCCGTCACCGCAATGATCGGCAGCTTGCGCCAGCGCGGGTCCTTGCGGATCTCGATAGTGGCTTGGAAGCCATCCATCTCCGGCATCATCACGTCCATCAACACCAGATCGATGTCCTCGACTTCATTCAGTCTTTCAATCGCTTCACGTCCATTGCGGCCAATGACCACGACAGCGCCCTTTTGCTCCAGCGCACTGGTGAGGGCGAAGATGTTGCGTACATCGTCGTCCACCAGCAGCACCTTGCGACCCTCGAAAACCTTGTCGCGGCTGCGCGCGGTCTTGAGCATCCTCTGCCGTTCATGGGACAACTTCGATTCGACTTTGTGCAGAAAGAGTGTGACCTCATCCAGCAAACGCTCGGGCGAGCGCGCGCCCTTGATGATGATCGAGCGTGAATACTTGCGCAGTTCCGCCTCTTCATCGCGGGTCAGGTTGCGTCCGGTGTAGACAATCACCGGCGGGAACGAGCAGATGTCTTCCGTGGACATGCGCTTGAGCAAGTCGTTGCCGAGCATGTCCGGCAATTTCAGGTCGATGATCATGCAATCGAAAATCGTCGTGCGCAGCAAGTCCAAGGCGTCCTGAGCCAGGCCAACGGCCGTAATCTCGATGTCTTCGTCGCCGATCAGGCGGGCAATGCTGTCGCGCTGTAAGTCGTCATCTTCCACCAGCAGCACCCGTTTGACCTTCTGGGTCAGCTTGGCTTCGAGACGGGCGAACACATCCTTCAGTTCTTCACGGGTAGTCGGCTTGATCGCGTAACCGATGGCGCCCATGTGCATCGCGGCTTCAACCCGGTCTTCAACGGAAATCACGTGCACCGGAATGTGCCGGGTTTCGGCGTGTTCCTTCAGGCGTTGCAACACCGTCAGCCCGGAATGATCCGGCAAGCGCATGTCCAGCAAAATGGCATCGGGAATAAACTCCTTGGCCAGGTCATAACCTTCGTCGGCACCGTGGGCGACCAGGCACTGATAACCCAGCTCGTGTGCAAGATCGTAGAGGATGTGCGCAAAGTTGGGCTCATCTTCCACCACCAGAATGCAGCGCGTCTTGAACGGCGCTTGGGTGCGGTCGTCGTTGAAGCGAGGAATACCCGCCTCGGAAATCAGTGGCACCAGCGCTGCCGGTGCCACGCGATGGGTGATTGCCACGGTCGAAGCCATCATGGGTTCGACAAGCGCGTCGTTCGGCTCGACGTATTGCTGAGGCAAGACCAGGGTGAACACACTGCCCTGCCCCGGTTCACTGGTGACGCTGATCGAACCACCGAGCAACGCGGCCAGGTCCCGAGAAATCGACAAGCCCAGACCGGTGCCGCCATAACGCCGATTAGTAGTGCCATCGGCCTGGCGGAACGCTTCGAAAATGCTGTCATGCTGATCCTCGGCGATACCAATCCCGGAGTCGCGGATGATAAAGGCGACGCCATCATTGGGCTGCGACGCCACGGTCAGACTGACCGAACCCCTCTCGGTGAATTTCACTGCATTCGACAGCAGGTTTTTGATCACTTGCTCCAGACGCTGGCGGTCGGTGAACAGCATCTTCGGCGAACCGGGTTGCGACTCGAGGTGAAACGCGAGGTTTTTGTCAGTTGCCATCGGCTCGAACATCCCGCGCAAGCCGTCTACCAGACGCTCGACGCTGACGTTCTCGGCACGCATTTCCAGCTTGCCGGCCTCGACCTTGGAAATGTCGAGAATGTCGTTGATCAGATTGAGCAAGTCATTCCCGGCGGAATAGATCGACTCGGCAAACTTCACCTGCTCAGCCGTGAGGTTTTCCTGCGGGTTTTCAGCGAGCAACTTGGCCAGGATCAACGAACTGTTCAGCGGTGTTCGCAGTTCGTGGGACATGTTGGCGAGAAACTCGGACTTGTATTTGCTGGAGCGCTGCAACTCCAGGGCGCGATCTTCAAGCTGCACCTGAGCCTGGTTCAGCTCGGTATTCTTCAGGTCCATGGCATCGCGTTGATCCGCCAGGATCTGCGCCTGCTCGGCGAGTTGCTCGTTGGTCTGTTCCAGCTCTACCTGCTGGGTTTCCAAGTGCGCCTGCGACTCCTTGAGAATTCGCGACTGTTCTTCAAGTTCTTCGTTGGCGGTCTTGAGCTCTTCTTGCTGCACTTGCAGCTCTTCGTTGAGCTGCTGGGTTTCGCCCAACACTTCCTGCAAGCGTTGCCGATAACGAGCGGCTTCGATCGAGGTGCCGATGTTGCCGGCAATCAACTCAAGCAACTCGATGTCACGATCATTCAACGGGCGCAGGAAACCCAGCTCGATCACACCATTGACCCGTTCGTCATCACTGGTCGGCACCACGAGCACGCTATGCGGCAGGCCCTCGCCGAGGCCGGAACTGACCTTGAAGTAATCACTTGGCACGTCATCGAGACGAATCAGGCGAGCCTGGTTCGCGACCTGACCGACGATCCCTTCATCGCTGTAAATCTGCTGGTCACGTTCTTCCTGCTCACGGGAGAAACCGTAAGAAGCAATGCGCTTGAGGCCGCCGTGGTCTTCGCGCAAATAAATGGCGGCGACGGCGGTGCCCAGGTACTGCGCGCAGAACTGCAAAATGTTGCGGCCCAATACATTCAGGCTCAGTTGCCCCAACACTTGTTCGGCCAACTCGGTCTGACCATTGCGCAGCCAGGCTTGTTGTTCCAGACGCCGGGCGCTGGATTGCTGCGCAGCCAGGTTGGCGCTGTAGACTTGCGAAAGATTGAGCAAGTCGCGTCGGCCAATGTAGGCCAGCAAAGCGCTGATACCGGCAACGAACAACAGGTACAGGAAGATGCTCCAGATCGTGGTACGGCGCACATCGTCGTTGCGCGTGGCGCGCAACTGCTGCTCCATGTCGATCACTTCTTCGAACTGCTTGCGAATTTCATCGGTCAGCCGCTTGCCGCGCCCGGTCTTGACCGCAGCGCGGTAATCGCCGCTGGTACGCTGCAAATCGATCATTGATTGTGCGTAGTTCGTCCATTCGGTCTGCAACGCTTGCAGACGACGCACACGATCAGTCTGCGCCGGATTGTCGGCGGTGAGTTCGAGCAAGGTATTGAGGGCGACCGTGATTCTTGGCTTAGCCGTTTCGTAGGGTTCAAGAAAGTGCTCGTCACCGGTCAGCAGGTAACCGCGCATGCCAGTTTCCAGATCAACCGTCAGCTTGGAAGCTTCGTTGGCGTTATTGATCACCCGGTCGGTGTGTTCGACCCACTGGATCACCGACAACAGATAAGTGATCAGCGAGACAAAAAACACCGCACTGATGACGCCGACAACCAATGGCAGACTGACGTTGCGGCTCAGGAGTTTGCGGAATCGTTGCTCATCAACCGAAAACGCAGTGGTCATGGGGAGGCCTTGTCGAACTGTTCGAATTGATGGAGTTTGCCCCAAAAAAGGCGTGTTTATCCAATTTTCTACCGCGTATCAAAGTAAATCCCCGTATTTAGCTGCGCGAGCGCAAAGGGAGCGGTTATCCTTGCTGTTGTCTGTACAGCTGTTCTTTTTTGCGAGATGTTGGGAACTTGTCGGGACCCGCCACTTACTCATGCAAGAGACCGGCGATTTGATTGACCGGCACCCTGAATTCATTCTTAGAGAGCTCCCACTATGTCCGCCGACGCATCCATCATATTAGTAGTCGAAGACGATGCCATTGTGCGCATGCTGATCGTTGACGTGCTGGAGGAGCTGGAGTTCAAAGTACTTGAGGCGGATGGCAGCGAAAAGGCGCTGGAGTTTCTCAACGACGAAGACCAATACATCGATTTGATGATGACCGATGTCGGCTTGCCCGTGATGGACGGACGAGAATTGGCCGTTCAGGCACGGATGTTGCGCCCTGAACTGCCGATCCTGTTCGCCAGCGGTTATGCCGAAAGCATCGACGTGCCTGAAGGCATGCAAGTGATTGGCAAGCCGTTCTCGATTGATCAGCTGCGGGACAAGGTCAAGGGCATGCTCGCTTAACATTAAAGCGAATGTCGAATCCGCCCGCCACACCGGACTCAAAAGAGTCTGGTAATTTGATAGAAATGACCCCGTCGTACGCACTCATACTCCTACGGTAAGTTGTTAAGCATTCACAACCTAAAAAACATCCCTAAGCGCCTCGCTCAGGGATGATCTCATTTTGTCGCCTACTCCCAATCAGCCTAAAGACCCCCTATTTACCGAGCGTGACGAAACAGCATCTAACACAACACGAATTGCCAATCAGCTATAACTAAAAGAGGATGCCTGCTCCCTTAAAAACTGCAAATAAATGGATTTATTTATGAGCAAGGCAAATAGCCTGACACCCCCCGAGTTTAGATTTTCGAAACCCTTTCACTGCACTTATGACATTGAAAAAATCGAAGAAGCTGACAACACTGAAAAGCAAAAGGTCATCACAACTCTTAAAAGCAAGATGATGGAATTTAACGACGACCAGGAACTCGCCTGGAGTGATTCATATATCTCGCTCGACGAACACTCCTCGTTCGAACTGGCATTACAACCAGGCGCGGTTATGCTGCAACGCTTGATTGAAAAGGAAGCCTTCAGGAACTTCCTGCTCAGAAGCAAGTTAACGATACCGGCGGACGCCTTTGTTTATGTAAGCAGCAAGGGTCAAATAGGGGCAATCATTGGAAAAACCAGTTACACCTTTACCCTCGCAGTAAAGCGAGACCCGGAACTTAACGAGGATTTCAGTACGCTTATTGAAATCGCATCAATGATAGGCGGCCTGGTTTTTCTGGGTAAGAACATTGAAGTAAAGCAGTGGCTGAGTTTTCATGAGTATGAGGTGCCGAAAAAGCTGACAGGTATAAAAAACCTGATAAACCATTTGGAGTTCAACTACCACCCTGGCCCGCCAATCGGTAACTATTGGGGAATGATCACCGGCCGTGATGAGGGGTCCGTGGTGTTATCGCCTGAGGAACGGGCGCGCGTTCGCACGTTGACTCTTCAAAACATCGGAGGTCAGGCGAAGCTGCTGGCCGATGTGTGCCAGATCGCATTAGGGTCTCGGTCGAATACAGTCCAACGCTTGAACTGTCGTGAACTTCTACATGAAGTTGGCACGCATTCATCTTTCAAACATTGGTCTGAAGGGTATATCAAAGCGCTTGGCTGGTACGGCGCCAACCCGGGCGAGCCCCTCTCTGATCTGTGCCTTGAGCAGGTACTGATGACCGCCATTATTCTGGATATTTATCCTGGCGCTGGAGAAGACGAGCCCCGAAATCACGTTGCGGGTTACAACCTATACGCTCCCGACAATATCGAAAAAACGGTTCCAGACATTCTCACCGAGCTGGAACGGCATCTTGAGAACGAACACGAAATCCCCTCCTTCGCGACAACGCTGGCCGCTTACTTGCTGCTGGCAGGCAAGGCCCCGGAGTTTTTGGTAAGGGACCTGCCCGCCTCGCTGCGACTGGGCACCCCTGAATGGATCACGTTCTGCCGCGGAGTTGCCTTGGCAGAGGCAAATGCTTTGGGGGCTGCACTGTCCATGACCTATTCAAAAGTCATGCAACTCGAGGCGATTGAACCTGTTAACCATACCCTGGAAACTCTGCATAGCGTTTTAGCGGTGGACCCTATCGTTGATTGGGCCTTACTGAATGGCATCGTGACGTTGGAGCAAGTAAGTACCCATTATCAGGGTACCGTCGAACATGCCATTGCTGCTTATCAAGCGTTCGCAGATTGCTACACACAGACAGCAACGACCCTGGTCATCCCGATGCCCACCAGGAAAGAGATATCGCTGGAAATATTGCGGCATATCGTACCTGGCTGCGACTTTCTGGAAGAGAAAATACTCTACGAAAAGCAGCGCGCAAGCCACGAGTTCGGCAATTTCGAACCGTTAGCCATGTCCATGGTAGAGCTGAACATGTCCAACCATCTTGGGACTCGCGCCTGGGATGTAAAAAATAGAACAAGTATCTACCAGACGTTTCCTAACCTTCTGCCCAACCTTGTCTCTACGGAAGGTGTATTCAAGCGTCGCTTTGACCAGGCCTATGCGCCGCTGGAAAAAGCAATGGTCACTGCAATCAACCTTACCTTGTCGGCGTTACCACCCGTCGACCGCACTCGTCTATTGTGCGGTGAAGTAACCTTTTTCACCCTTCGCCCATCTGTCGGGTTCCTCCAGGCTCCCGTTCCGTACCGCCAGGAAAAACAGAAAGACAAGGACGAAGCGACCGGTCGTTATGGCGTGGTGATGTGTTCGAACTATGAGGGCAATCTGTACTGTTATGAACTGTCCACCTTGCATTGTGAATGCCGGGAAAACCCCGAGTTGGCGAGGCTTATAGAAAACGAAAACTTGCTACAGCAACCCGCAAGAGTGGATTTCACCGGCCACCCCAATAGCCTGACCCAGGCCAGTAAAATTCTCACGGTGCCGACCGATATCGAAAGCTATACCCACGGAACGTCCCTGCGCAACACCTATTCCCTTCGCGGAGTGATCGATAAGTTGGGCACATTACCTGTAACAGGTAACACAGCGCGTGACACTCAAAAAAGTTATTATCTGAGTTTTAATAGCGGTGAATTCAACACCCTTGCCAATTTTATTTTGAAGCATCGGCCAGTCTGGTCCTATGATGAACTGATAGAGACCGCACGCGAACGAACAGAGCTGGAACATAAACTATTGCAGGAAGAGCATAACCTGGAGACGTTTATCAACTTCATTGTGCCCTTTAAATCCTGCATCGAAGATGTGAATTCCGATGACCCGGACCGTAACAGAGACAGCGTGCTTTCTTGCAAAATTGAATTTGCGATGACGTTGCTATTAGTTGTCGGTGTCACCGCAAAAGCCATCAGCATCGCCGGCAAGTCAGCCTCCATCGCATCAAAGACTAGAGCATTGGCCAAGATTGGCATTGGTTTTCTCAACGCCGCCTTCAACCCGCTGGACGGAACACCGGAATTAATCTTCGGTGCAGGAAAATATCTGAAAAAAGGTGTATTCGGTATTGGCAGAGTGGGTCTGGAGTCTATCGAAAATGCAACCCTTCAATTTCGAAAGCTGACCGGTAGTGCTCAATCCTATGACGTTGCAAAGGCGGCACAACGAACGGACTTCGGGCAAGGAATCTGGCGCCCCCACGGTACTGCCGCAGAGTCCTTCCTGCTCTCCGCTGCGCGTAGCAATGACCACTGGTATGCCCTGAACAGGCTTGGCCAACCGTGGGGAAAGAAGTTGAAAAATTTTGAGCTGACCGTTAAATCCTATTTACCGAAGCTCGATAAATTAATGCCGAAAAATTACACTCGAAACATTGTCAAGGAAAGTTTGCCCGTTGCACGAACTAAAATTGACAACGCCATCAATGTACTGAGCGACACAACGCTCAATTACGACACAGATTTGGCTATCCACATGTTATTGGGGGATGGTTCCAGAGAGGCTCGACACAAATACCTTGCCTACCTGCGCGAACTTAAAGCGGATTTTTCAAAAGTAACCCCTGACAACATCATTTTTGACGGGGCCAAGGCTGATTCCCCTGGAACACTCGCCTCTTTGAATCCTGATTGGTACCAGGAATGGAAAGCTGCAAGCACATCTGTCGCGGCACGCAAGCAGTTCATGCGCGTTAATGTTCGCAATTTCAACGACCATTACCGCCAGGAGTTTTTCAATCCGGGCGCCACGGCGGACGACCTGGTACACGAACTGTTTCACGGTGCTCCGGATACCTACGACTTCGCCTATGCCATCGACCCGAAAAAATACGAAAAAGGCCGCCAGCAATTGGACGTGGCAGGTTTACTTAATCTGGCCAGCGGTCATGCTCATGTGAAACCGGGTATATACCCACCTGAGTACTTCACCGCCACGAAAGCCTTCGAAAATGCCGACTCCTTCTCGGTGACCACGTCTTTATTGAGTCAATTGAAAACCGACAAGCAAGCCTTCTTGAACAACTTGAATTCCATGAAAACGGCCCTCGACAGAAGCCGCAACGGCTACATCGGTTGGCCGGTACTGGTCAACCTCAACACCGTGTAAAAAACGACCGCTGTCGCAGCCTGCGACAGCGGTATTTCGGTCTGAAAGCAACCTTGCTGTGGTTTAATTGCGGCCCCGCGCCCTGTCTGATCATTCTCCCAAGGAACATCGATGCCCCAGCCCCAGCCCCACGCAACCAAAGTTCTGGTCATCGGTTACGTCTGGCCCGAGCCCCGCTCTTCAGCGGCCAGCGGGCATGTGATGCAAATCCTCGATACGTTGTTGCAGCAAGGCTGGGACATTACCTTCAGCAGCCCGGCCGGCACCGGCGAACACCGGGCGGACCTGACGGCGCTGGGTATTCGTGAAGTGGCAATCGAGTTGAACAACAGCAGCTTCGACGTGTTTATCAGTGAACTGGCGCCGGATATCGTGCTGTTCGATCAGTTCATGATGGAAGAACAATTCGGCTGGCGCGTCGAAAAACACTGTCCCGACGCGTTGCGTGTACTTGAAACGTCGGATCTGCAAAGCCTGCGCCATGCCCGGCATCAACGTCTGAAAGATCGATTGAAGCAAAGTGACGATTGCAACGACTTCAGCGAGTTGTTTGCCCCGGCATTGCGTGAAGAGTTCGAGTTAATGGCTGATACAGACCTGGCCAAACGTGAGATCGCCGCGCTGTATCGTTGCGATTTGAACCTGATGATCTCCGAAGTGGAAATCGAATTGCTGGTCGAGCAGTTCAAACTGCCGCGCACCTTGTTGCACTGGTGTCCGTTGATGGTCGATCTGCCGTGTGCGCCGCCAACGGCGTTTATAGACCGGGCGCATTTTTTGAGTATCGGCAACTTTCGCCATGCGCCGAACTGGGATGCAGTGCTTTGGATGAAGACGGCCATCTGGCCGCTGATCCGTGAGCAACTGCCCACGGCGCAATTGCACATCTACGGCGCCTACACACCGCCCAAGGCCACCGCGCTTCATAACCCGGCACAGGGCTTTCATGTGATGAACTGGGCTGAAGATGCCTTGCAAGTGATGTCGGCGGCACGGGTGTGTCTGGCACCACTGCGGTTCGGAGCCGGCATCAAAGGCAAGATCGTCGACGCCATGCTGTGTGGCACGCCGAATGTCACGACGCCGATTGGTGCAGAAGCCATGCACGGGGTAGAAGCGTGGCCGGGCGCGGTGGCCAGAACGGCACAGGCGTTCGCCGATGATGCCGTGCAACTCTATAAAGACGAAACCCGGTGGTTGCAGGCACAAACTTCTGGGTTTGAATTATTGAGCACTCGTTACCAGTCAGCTATACACGGTCCGGCATTGATCGCCAGACTCAACGATTGTCGGCAGCATCTTCACGCTATTCGAAGAAACAACTTCATCGGCAGTATGCTGCGACATCACCAGCATAAAAGCACTCAATACATGTCGCAGTGGATTGAAGCCAAGAACAGACATAAAGAAAACGCCTGACTCTTGAACAAACTCTCTTTCCCCACACACTTTTAGCATCAAGCCTTATTTGGCTAACGCCTCGCATGAGGTTATAAGTATAACCCATCGCTCAGAACATTATGATCAACAACCTGAGCGATCACCTGCGCAATATACTTATTACCCATGCAAGAAAGCTATATGAGCAACGCCCAACTAAACATCCTGTCAAATTTCATCTATGACCCTGTTGATTTCACGCTAAATCGCTGGATGAGCGCCACTCCGGTTATTGACAACTTGTCGTTTGCCGATTTGGTATTACCCGGGGCTCACAATGCCGGCGTAGATAAAAAAGCGTCCTATGCAGCACCTGGCGTAAGTCACTGGGCAGCCTGTCAAAGCAATAGCTTTTACTATCAATTGACCCAAGGTGCGCGTGCACTCGACCTGAGGCTGGAGTACGAAGTTTCCCAAAAAGGCGTCGCTACGTTCTGGTTCCATCACAACGGCTTTCGCTCGTCCCGTTCGCTGGAAAACCTGGTGACGGGTGTAATACGCTTTCTTCAAGAAAACCCCGACGAATTCATCTTGCTGGACTTTCACGAATTGACGTCGGACAAACAGCCCTTCGATTTCAAGGAATTGAACCGATTTCTGCTGACGCATTTGGGCGACCGGATGATCCCCTGCAGCAATGCTTTCCTGACGCTTGGAGAACTCAAGCAGACCAGTTCCGCGCAAAGAGTGCTGGTGGCAACCGAGCGTCATCCGGACATGGACTCGTCGTGGTTTTGTCGACAAATCGAGCACAAGTGGAGTGGTATTGCGACCACCAGCATTAGTGAACTGACCACGCATATCACGCGGGTCATGAAGTACCCGCCAAGCGGGTGGCCGTGGTCGCTTTCCGCCACCAGTTACAGTGCCTTGGGCGGCCCGGTGAACATCAGGCAGCAACTGGACGACTGGTTTGATCCCACTGGCCGTGACTGGACCCTGAAAAGCAGCATTATCAATGCAGATTTTTTTGAAACATCGAAACTGGTGCAACATTGTTGGACAGCAAATGTGATCAAAGCGAACAACGACGCTTGAATCGCGCCAATCAGGCATAGGTTGAAAGCGCCATACATTGGCAATGTTTATAATTTTGTTTCAGCCACTGGCAACCGTCCGATTGTCTTCTATTGTTGTTTTACCAACAGCACTTCGCCCCACGGATGGGGCGAAATCAAAAAACAGGATTGACAATGACAAGACATACAAAAGGGAATTTGGACAAACATAAATGGATGAGCAACACCCTCGACATCAATCGCCTGAAACTGACCGATATCGTCTGGCCCGGCGCCCATAACGCCGGCATGGATAAACAGGCGCCAAACTATGACGTGCTTATTGGTAACTGGACCACCTGCCAGAACGACTCGTTCGCCTGGCAACTTGCGAATGGTGCAAGAGCGTTTGATATCCGTCTCGGTTATACCCAGGGTCGCGATCAATCGATTTTCTATTTCCATCATAACGGCTACCGATCGCACCGCGTTCTCGAAGAGTTGATCAGCGCCGTAACAACGTTTCTCGATCAAAATCCGGATGAGTTCATCGTCTTCGACTTCCACCAGCTGGGAGACGGGACCAAACCTTTTGACTATCAGAAACTGAATAACCTTCTGGTCAGTCGACTTGGCCAGCGGATCATTGCGCCTGCCCATGCCACAAGTACGGTGGGTGAACTCAAGCGTCTCAGTGCGAGCCGCAGGATAGTGCTGGCGGCTCCCATGGTTCCAGAGCTGAACGACGCCTACTTCTGGCCGCGCATCCCGCACAAGTGGAACGCTGCCCGTTTCACTGACACCGACGACCTGAAACGCCATATCACCAGCACACTCGAAAATGCCCCTTACGAAACGTTCCTGTGGTCGTTGTCAGCTACTAGCTATGCGTTTCTGGGCGGCCCCCAGGACATCAAGAACCACATCAACGACTGGTTCAACCCATCCCGGGACTGGGTGACACGTTGCAGCATTATCAATATCGATTTCTTCGACGAGTCAGAAATCGTTCGTTACTGCTGGATGACCACTAGCATGAAAGCCGTTTACGGCCGTGCCTTGCATAATCGGGAGGCGACATCCTGACGACAGTGCGCGTGCTGCATGCTGGCATTCCAAGCTTGGATAGAGGCATTATCGCGCCCCTCACAGTAGGCCGTTGAGTGCAATCAACAGCATGTCGCAACCTTTTAGAGAGCAAACAATTATGTATCTGGTGTGTGGCGAAGCGCTGTTCGATTTCTTCAGTGAAGACAATGCCGGCGGTGTGGCGTCAAACGTGAATTTCAAGGCAATTGCCGGCGGTTCTCCATTCAATGTCGCGGTCGGATTACGCCGTTTGGGCGTGGACGCGGCGCTGTTTGCCGGGTTGTCCACCGATTACCTTGGCCGGCGTTTGCAGCAAGTGCTGCAAGATGAAGGTGTGCGCTCGGACTTCCTTGTGGACTTCGCCGCCCCCACCACATTAGCGATGGTCGCCGTCGGCGCCAACGGCTCGCCGCATTACAGCTTTCGTGGTGAAGGTTGCGCGGATCGCCAGTTGCGGCCGGAACACCTGCCGGAGTTGGGGCCTGAAGTGCGCGGTTTGCACGTCGGTTCGTTCTCGTTGGTGGTGCAACCGATTGCCGATACGTTACTGGCGCTGGTGCAGCGCGAAAGCGGCAAACGCCTGATCAGTCTGGACCCAAACGTGCGGCTCAATCCTGAACCGAACATCGACCTGTGGCGCTCGCGGATCGCGACGCTGGTCGAATATGCCGACCTGATCAAGGTCAGCGATGAGGATTTGAGTCTGTTGTATCCCGAGGAGGACCCGCAGCGGGTCATTGAAGGCTGGTTGCAGCATCGCTGTCAGCTGGTATTCCTGACCCGTGGTGGTGAAGGGGCGACAGTGTTCAGCCGAGTACATGGTTCGTGGTCGGTGCCGGCAAGTCCGGTAAAGATCGCCGACACGGTGGGGGCTGGCGATACATTCCAGGCAGCGTTGATTACCTGGTTGACCGAGCAGCAGCTGGATTCGGTGGAAGGTGTGCAAACGCTGAGCTGCGAGCACATCGACGGCATGTTGAAGTTTGCGGTGCAGGCGGCGGCGTTGACGTGCAGCAAGACCGGGCCGGATTTGCCGTATCGGCATCAGCTGGATCTTCGCTGAAGCTGAAGGCCCCTTCATTGATGCTTCGCTCCGGCGACCTCAAGTGTTAACGGTGAGGGCCCATTCGCAACAATAAATCCAGCGCCTGCCAGCGCTGGATTTTTCTATAGGGATCAACCGTCAGACCGGCGCCTTCCACCCCATCATCCGTTGCTGAGCAACCGCCAACAGGTCATACCCATCCTGTGCCAGCAGATAGAGCGCGTGAGTAATGTGCGGAATATCCTGAACATCGCCGTGCTTGAAGCATTGGCAATGAAGGGTTTCAAGTAGTTGGCTGGAGGCTCGTACTCGCTGTAGCGCGGCTTCGAGGATGTCTTGGGGATTGGCTTCGGTGTCGATCACCAAAGGACTTGAATCGGTAACGCCGCTATTGAGTGAACGATAGCGATCTGGAAATGGTTTAAACGTTGGCATAGTAATTACTCGATGGTTAATAAGTAACGCCAGCACCGTGACCAAACGATGGGAGGCGGCTGTGTACAGGCTTGGTCAACCGAAACCATCAAATCGGTTCGCCCGAAGGCGTCCAGCACACAGCCACCATTGCAACGCACTACGAGGACTTGGATGTCCGCAGGGCGAATGATGGCACACATATGTGAGATGGCATCAGGTGACCAAACCCGATCGCTGATTTTGCAGCGAGCCCCAACAGTAATCCCCACCACCCAACAGGCGAAAGTCGACAAGTCACCTGACCCTGTAGGACCAAGCCGAAGATGCCGTAAAGGCTTTCCTGACGAAACATCCGACAGACGTTCATCCTGTCGCGACAGGCGGCGTACAGCTGGGTTAACTCTCACTTAACGTTGAGGTCCAAAATTCTACTGGACCGCACGCCCTCAGACGCTTCTGACGCCCAGTGCGGCAGGTTCGACGTTTTCGTCGAGCTGATTTTCCGCCTGCACTGGAGATCGTCACATGAACAATCGCATGTTGCTTCTTGCCTCCGCCCTTGCCTGCACCGGGTTTGCCGGACTTGCCCAGGCCTACGACACGTCCACGTCCACATCTACTACTTCCAATGCCACGCCTTACCACTACGGCATGACGCTGAACGTGGGCAAAGTCGTGTCCCTGACAGAACCGATAACCGATGAATGCAAGGTGGTTATCGCCGACATGAAGTACATCGACAAATCCGGCAGGCCTCAAGAACTCAGCTACAGGAAGCTTTCGGACGCGTGTAATTTTTATTACAACTGACTGAAACGTCTGGTTCGAAACCGGGCGGTTTTACTGTGAGGGTTCTGGCGTTATGCTGAGCGCCTCCCTCACTGCCGCAAGGATTCGCTATGCAGTTGTCGTTTCGTACGATGTCGATATTCACCGCCGCACTCTGTTTAGTACTGGCACTGGTCTGGGGCTTGACGCCTGACTGGTTGCTGGCGATTTGGGATATCGAGTTTTCCTCAACGGCAGGCTTTGTTGCGCGGCGCAGCGCTGTGGTGTTCGCGGCGTTGGGCTTGATCTTCTATTGGGTTCGAAACGAGCCGCCGTCGGTGACTCGCAACGCATTGACCAGCGGTTTTATGGTCGGGTGTTTTGGACTGGCAGCGCTGGGTTTCGGCGAATGGCTCAATGGCCATGCCGGGCCGGGAATTTTGCTTGCGGTGCTGGCGGAACTGGCGCTGGGCCTGGGGTTTCTTCAGACCCGGCGCGTGTCGATAGCGTTCGAAACCGCGGGTTAATGCGCTTTACTCATCCAGGGGTGGGAAACGACGACAGGTTGCTGTTGGGTACGCAGCCCGGCAATCAACTCGTTGATTTCCCGACAGCCATTCAGTGTCGAGGCATCAATGCCAGTCACGTTCAGTTCCAGCAAATCGGTTTGAACGTCTGCATACACTTTTACAGTCATCAATAAATCCGGTGACAGTGTGCATTGGCAGCGTTTGGGCAAAAAACTGCTTTCGATGATGTTGCGAAGTTCCAAGGCAGATAGAAACATGGCGACCCTCTCCTTTGTGAGATTGCCAATCAATGATCGATGCTGGCTCATATGCAGTTCGGCCAGCTTAAGAACAGACAAAGCATAAAACATGCCTGGAATTTCGCTGTGCATCTCATCGGAAAATCAATGGCTTAGCGCCTGGGCTGAGAAAAACTGCCGTGCAATCTGCAAGAAAAGCCCAAGACCGTGTTGCAAATTACCGATGTAAACCGCCGGGTTTGCATTAGCGCCTGAGCGCAGTAAGAATGGCGCTACAAATTGATTACAAGCAAGGAGGCATTATGGGTTCCTGTACCTTTACCACGACTGTCGGACTAATGGTTGCCGGGCTGTCGAGCATCGTTCATGCCGCAACGCTCGAATCCATCGCTCCCTTCCCCAAACCCGAAAGCGGCTTTACCCGCCAGGTCATTCACCTCGCCCCACAAACCAAAGAGGACGACTTCCAGGTCGAAATCCTTGCTGGCAAGACTCTGACCGTGGACTGCAATCGCCAACGTCTGGGCGGGATGCTCGACGAGAAAAACCTCGAAGGCTGGGGCTACCCGTTCTACCGACTGGAAAAAGTCATCGGCCCGATGAGCACACTCATGGCCTGCCCGGACGGTACGAGCAAAAAAGACTTCGTACCCGTGTCGGGAGACGGTTTCTTGCTGCGCTACAACAGCAAGTTGCCGATTGTGCTTTACGTGCCAAAAGACATCGAAGTCCGCTATCGGATCTGGTCGGCGTCGAGCAAGGTCGAGAAGGCCGTTCAGGAGTAACTTCCCCCACCTCACACAGGCGCGCAGCTTAACGCTGCGCGCTCAGCCACGTGGCGCAAGCTGTCGAAGTTGATGTTAGCCCCCGAGTCGATGGCCACCAGCGTCTGACCGCGGACACCGGTTTGCGCCACGTATTTTTTGATGCCCGCTACCGCCAGCGCGCCGGACGGTTCGGTGATCGAGCGGGTATCGTCGTAGATGTTCTTGATGGCGGCGCAAAGTTCATCGTTACTGACTGTCAATACGTCATCAACGCAAAACCGGCAGACTTCGAATCCGTAAGCGCCAATCTGCGCCACTGCCACGCCATCAGCGAAAGTGCCAACGTTCGGCAGGACAACCCGCTCGCCCGCTTGGAGCGCTGCCGCCAAACACGCCGAATGCTCTGACTCGACACCAATGATGCGCACTTCAGGTCGCAGGTATTTGACGTACGCGGCGATGCCGGCGATCAAACCTCCACCGCCCACCGGCACAAAGATCGCGTCGAGCGAGCCTTGATGCTGGCGCAGGATCTCCATCGCCACCGTGCCCTGCCCGGCGATCACGTCCGGGTCGTCGAAGGGCGAAACAAAGGTGCGACCGGTTTGTTCTGCCAGGTTCAACGCATAGTCGAGGGCGAACGGAAAACTCTCGCCGTGCAACACCGCCTGCGCCCCGCGACTTCGAACCCCGAGCACTTTCAGTTCCGGCGTAGTACGCGGCATGACGATGGTCGCGGCAATCCCCAACGTTTTCGCTGCCAGCGCAACGCCCTGGGCATGATTACCGGCCGACGCGGTGATCACGCCGCGCGCCTTTTGCTCATCGCTGAGTTGCACCATCTTGTTGTAGGCGCCGCGAATCTTGAATGAAAACGTCGGTTGCAAGTCCTCGCGCTTGAGCAAGATCTGATTGCCCAACGCCTCGCAGAGCGCTGGCGCCGCTTGCAACGGCGTACGTATCGCCAGTTCATACACCGGCGCGGCGAGGATCTTTTTTACGTAATGCTCAAGCAAGTTTTGCTGGGCGAGAGTGCTGCTCATGGTCGTCTCCTGGCTATGTTCGGAGCCCTGGAGACAGAAAGTAAAAACCCGCCTCTAGGGCGGGTTGGGTGCTGCAGTCGTGAGCTAGCCCGCCAAATAAGGAATGGCGGTAATAATGCTTGGCTGGCAGCGCAATACGGTGGAAGTCATGGCTGAAAATTAGCCTTGGGCTGTTGGCAAGTCAATGGTCAATTTTCATTGGCTTTTGTAAGTGACAGGTTGCACCTCTACGTTCGGGGCTACCGGATGCAGGCTGCGCCAGGGTTATTTCAGGCCAACCTTGTACAACGCCCCGTCGTCTTCGTCGGTCAGCACATACAAATACCCATCCGGGCCTTGCCGTACATCCCGGATCCGGGCCTTGAGTTCACCGAGCAAGCGTTCTTCGTGAACGACTTTATCGCCATCAAACTGCAAACGGATCAACTCCTGGCTAACCAGCGCACCGATGAACACGTTGTGCTGCCAGGCTTTGAAACGATCACCGTCGTAGAACATCATCCCGCTCAGGCCCGGGGATTTTTCCCAGACATGATGAGGCCCCACGGTGCCTTCGGCGTTCTTGCCCTTGGCTTCCGGGATTGGCTGACCGGAATAGTTGATGCCGTGGGTAGCGAGCGGCCAGCCGTAGTTTTTACCGCGCTCGATGATGTTCAGTTCGTCGCCACCTTGAGGCCCATGCTCGTTCTCCCAGAGCACACCGGTCCACGGATTGAGCGCAGCGCCTTGCGGGTTACGCTGGCCATAGGACCAGATTTCCGGGCGCACGCCGGCTTGACCGACAAAGGGGTTGTCGTCCGGCACGTTGCCGTCCGGGTAGATCCGTACGACTTTGCCTTGTAGCTTGTCGAGGTCCTGGGCCGTTGGCCGGTCATTGTTTTCGCCGAGGGTGATGAACAGATAACCGTCGCGATCAAACACCAGTCGCGAGCCGAAGTGGTTGCCGACGGAGAGCTTCGGCTCCTGGCGAAAAATTACGTTGAAGTTTTTGAGGGTTTTCAAGTCTTCGGTCAGTTGCCCTCGGCCGACCGCCGTGCCCGCCTTGTCGCCCGCACCGCCGCCTTCGGCATACGACAAATACACCGTGCGGTCTTGCCTGAAGTCAGGCGAAAGCACCACATCCAGCAAGCCGCCCTGCCCCTTGGCCCAGACCTTCGGTACGCCATCAATCGGGGCGGACAGTTTGCCGTCAACGCTGACGACACGCAGGTTGCCGGGCCGCTCGGTAACCAACATGCCCTTGCGATCGGGCAGGAACGCGAGGGACCACGGATGTTCCAGCCCCTTGGTGATCGTGGCAACTTCAAGGGTGCCCTGTTCGCTTGGCAGTTCCTGGACCGGCGCGGCGAAAACGGGCGTTGCAGCGGTGATCAGTGCGCAAGCACACAGGGTGGCCAAGAGGGTTTTACGCAACATGCACGATTCCTTTTGTCGTTCCGGCTCAACGGTTGCCGGTGCCTGTATCTCGCTGAGGCGGATTGGGAATGAATATCGGTGGGCTGGCGGGTACCGATCGGCCTTGGGGATATCGGTTGCCAATGCCGCCGTTTTCCAGGGTCGGAGGGCGCGGCACCGGCACGGTATTCGGCCCACGCATGGCCGGGGCGCTGGATTGCGAGCCTTGCATGCTATTCGGGTTGGCCCGGCGAATCGGGCTGTTGTAAGGATTGCTCGATGCCCCCGTCGGGCTTTGGGCCAGCAGCAATATTGGTGATGGCGATGCGTGCGCCAGACTGCTCAGCAAACCACTCATCGCCAATACGGTGCAGCCGAGCACAAATCTGTTCATGGGGGAGCCTCTCTACGTGGATAGAGTCTTCGATAGCACGCTACGCCCGGGGTTCGGATTTGTTAACTAAAACCTCCCTCATAAGATGTAACACGAGACGACCATCCCGCCCTGACCGGACCGCAACTGGCTGAAACTTTTGCACAAGGCCACAGGTCACCTGATCATCACTTGCGAGAACACGGCCATGGCACGGGCAATCTGGAAAGGCGCTATCAGTTTCGGGCTGGTGCATATCCCTGTGGCGCTTGTGTCGGCGACGTCTTCCCAAGGGGTGGATTTCGATTGGCTCGACAGCCGCAGCATGGAGCCGGTCGGATACAAACGCGTGAACAAGGTCACCGGCAAGGAAGTCACCAAGGAGCACATCGTCAAAGGTGTGCAGTACGAAAAGGGTCGGTACGTGGTCCTCAGCGAAGAAGAGATCAAGTCAGCGCACCCGTTATCCACGCAAACCATCGACATCTTCTCCTTTGTCGACAGTGAGCAGATCCCCTTGCAAAACATCGATACACCCTACTACCTCGCCCCCGATAAACGTGGCGGCAAGGTGTACGCGTTGTTGCGCGAAACGTTGAGCAAAACCAACAAAGTCGCCCTCGCCCATGTCGTGTTGCACACCCGCCAGCACCTGGCGGCGTTGATGCCACTGGAGTCTGCGATGGTGTTGGTGATGTTGCGCTGGCCGGCGGAAGTGCGCAGCCTCGATACGCTGGAGCTGGGCAGCGAAGTGACCAAGCCCGAACTGGCCAAGGGCGAACTCGATATGGCCAAGCGTCTGGTACAAGACATGAGCGCCGACTGGAAACCCGAGGACTACCGCGACAGTTTCGAAGACAAGATCATGGCGCTGGTCGAGAAGAAGGCCAATGAAGGCAAGATTGAGGACGTCGAGACGGCGACGGGTGAAGAAGAGCGCAAAACGGCGGATGTGATCGACTTGACCGAGCTGCTGAAACGCAGCCTGGGTAACAAAGGCGCCGGAAAAGCCAAACCGGTTTCGCAGAAAAAAGCTACGAAGACTTCTCGGGGCTAGTTCCGGATTTTGCGGTGTTTATTATGGCCTCATCGCTAGTAACCCGCTGAAAATCCCCCACTTTCCAAAATAATAAAGCTTGGGATTGGTTTTCTTCAGCGCTTTGGTCCGCAGTGCCCTGCCTGGGATTTTTGAAAACAGACCAAAGGTTCCTGTTCATGTCCTTGCTCTATGGCGACTAACGGATTGCTTGACTATGGTTGATCGGGCGTCGTGAAAAACACCCCCCTCGTTGTTATTATTTAATTAACAGAGGATTCAATAATGCAACGCAAAATGATCGTTATTGCAGCGTTGATGTTAACCGCCAGCTCAATGACCATGGCCGCTGGCAGTACGGGGAAAAAACCTGTTTCAGAGTGGACCTGTGAAGACTTTCTTGCCGTAGATGAAAGTTTCCGACCCACCGCAGTGGGTATTGGGGAGATGGTAAACCGCAAGGGTAAGGTGGAAGATCAGGTAGTGGATGTTGATGGTATCGCCGCCGTTACGCCTGAGTTGGTTCAGGTTTGTGGCAAAGAACCAAAGGCATCCTTTTTGACCAAGCTCAAAGCCGAATGGGAAAAAGTCAAGAAAGCCATGTAAGTTCAATGCTTTCCACTGAAAGTGGTGGAAGACATTACTTGTCAAAACATGGAATCAATCAAGGGCGCTAAAGCGCCTTTGATTGAAGACTTGTATGCCCGGGAGAATTTCCGGTGGTGACTGTTAAGGCCTCATCGCGAACCGACTTGCCCGCGATGATTGATACGCTGTGATGCAGCGCTCAGATCAGGACAAACACCGCCAGTAACCCGCTGAAAATCCCCCACTTTCCAAAATAGTAAAGCTGGCGATTGGTTTTCTTCAGCGCTTTAGCCCGCAGGCGGACTTTGTAGACTCTGGTAAACAAGAGGTTTAAGCCACCCGTCCTGTCGCCCTCTTCGTTCGGGGCACCTGCCGCCGACATTACGTTACGGCTGAACCAGCCATTGAACGCCGCCGCCCAGCGGTACTTCATCGGACGCTCGACATCGCAAAACAGAATGATGCGGTTCTGTTGCGTGGTGTTTTCCGCGTAATGAATGAACGTTTCGTCGAACATAACCGCTTCGCCATCGCGCCAGTGGTAGTTCTCGCCGTCGACATTGATGTAGCAACCGGCATCGTTCGGCGTTTCAAGGCCCAGGTGATAACGATAGGAACCGGCATAAGGATCCCGATGACGAACCAATTTCGAGCCCGGCGGCAATTCGGCGAACATCGCCGCCTTGATCGAGCCGATGCCTTGCACCAGTTCAGTGGTGCGCGGGCAGAGCTTCATCGCTGAAGGATGGCTGTCGCCGTACCACTTCAGGTAAAACCGCTTCCAACCCGTCTTGAAGAACGAGTTAAAGCCAACGTCGTCGTATTGATCCGAGCGTTTGATCTCCCCCGCCTTCAGCAGGTTCTGGCCTTCGGCGCGGATTTCTTCCCAATGTGTCTGCAACGGGCTCAGATCAGGGAAATCCGCCGGATTGAGATAAGGCTTGTTGGGGATTTTCGAAAACAGATAAAGGAAGCAATTGAGCGGCGCCAGAAATGTAGAGTGATCACTCAGTTGGCGGCCCGGCTTGTGGCGTACGCGTCCGCGCAAATGGACGTACACAATGGAGACTACGTAAATACAGGCGATGATCAGTTTCACAAAAATCGTCACACGTCAGAAGTGAACAAACTGCCTTCCCTGCCAGCCTGGCGGCCCTTGGGCTTGTGCAGCGTCTGAAAGCAAAACATCGGGCCCGATAGCGCTGTTGTCGAAACGGTACCGGCTGTCGGCCATCATGTTGAAAAGTCGCATATTAGCCAATGTTTGTCACAAATTGTTAGCTTACAGATGTGAAAATCTGTTCGCGGATACCGTCAATGCGCGCGAGCGGTCTCAACGCCCTATCGCTTAAAGAGCCAGACCAGTACAATCGCCGCCAAACATTACGCGCCCCCCTTGGTTGATGACGGGAATGAACCCCGTCTCAGCGCACTTCGACTCGGGCCAAGCGCTCCATATGCAGCTGTCCACTTATTGCCAGATGGACCTTCCGCTTCTGACCGGGATGCATTTCCCGTGGTTTGAATACCGGAAACGGGTACTGAATCGGTACTGCCGCAACCCTAGCTACTCTGAATGCTTCGCAGGAAAAACCTTTGAT
>Ga0163161_10000438_pt1 | contig 34726 bp, 33 predicted proteins | sample S45metaG_FD_129847 | JGI IMG/M metagenome (GOLD analysis project Ga0163161, IMG submission 129847) | Switchgrass rhizosphere microbial communities from Kellogg Biological Station, Michigan, USA - S4-5 metaG | ecosystem: Host-associated > Plants > Roots > Rhizosphere > Soil | place: USA... | reverse complement strand
GGAGTTACCCAGCGGCGGCACCATGACACGCAGAGACTGCGGCACGATGATCCAGCGCATCACCTTGCCGGGCTTCATGCCGAGCGACGCCGCGGCCTCGAACTGACCCTTTGGGACGGAATCTAGTCCGGCGCGGATGATCTCGGCGATGTACGCGCTCTCGTTGATCATCAGCCCGATGATCGCGGCCTGCACCGCCGCTTTGACCGAAAGGCCCAACAGCGAAACGTCGTGGAACTGGTAGATGCCGACTGCGGCCAGCCCCGTGTAGATCAGAACCAGCTGGACCAGCAGCGGCGTCCCGCGGATGACCCAGATGTAGACGCTTGCGCACCAACGCATCCCGGCGAAGCGGGACCGGCGCATCAGGGCGACGATCAGCCCTAGCACCGTGGCCAGGACCATCGCCGCCACCGAGATGACGATGGTGAGCATGAGCCCGTCGAGGAAAGGTCCGCTAGGCGTGACAAGACTTTTCCAGAAGAACTGCCAGTCGAAGTGCATGTCAGGACCGTTCGATCACTTCTGGATGCTCAGATCCGTCTGACCCCACTGCGTGAGAATCTTGTTGTACGTGCCGTCGGCTTCGACCTGGTTCAGTGCGTCCTGGATCGCATTGTGCAGCACGGTGTTTCCCTTGAGCGTCGCAGCACCGATCTTGATGGTGCCGAAAGGCTGGCCCGCCATCTGGATGCGGGCACTGGTCTTCGTCGCGTAGTAACCCAATGATTCCGCGGTGTCGAGGTAGGCGTCCACCTGTCCGTTCTGGACCTGCTGAAGGGATACATCGGCGTGACTGTTGCGGGTGATGTCGACGCCCTGCTTGCCGCCGGCCGTGCACCTATCGGACTGCTCCTGCGACAGCGATTCGGCCGTCGTCGCCACCGCGACTATCACCTTCTTGCCGCACATGCTGTCGTCCAACCCGGTGATGTCGGCGGGATGGTCTTTGGACACCGCGATGCCTGTGCCCGACCAGACGTAGGGCACGAAGTCGACGACCTTTTCCCGCTCGGGCTTGATGTAGAGCTGCGCCATGATCACGTCGCACTGCTTGGCCTGCAGGGTCGGGATCACAGCGGCGAAGGCGGACTCGACGAACTGCGGTGTCAGCCCGAGGTTGCCCGCGATGGCCTTGCCGAGATCGACCTCGCTGCCCACCAGCGCGCCGGTCTCATCGTGGTAGACGCTGGGCGGCGTGCCGTCGTTGGGCGCACAGATCTTGAGGGTGCCGGCCTGCAGGATCGCGGGCGGGGCGACCTTCGCAGGGCCGCTGCTGGTCGGCGCCGACTGATCGGACGAGGACGAACAGCCGGACAGGGCGAGGACGACGACGCCGGCGATGACACCGGCGATGGCGGTCTTCTTCACGGTTCCTCCATGACTCGGGCGGTCTGGCGACGGGAGTGGGTGACGCGCGCCACACCGGCAGACCTATCAAACGATAGGCGCCTATCGATCGATAGGCTAGCGTTCCGCGGGGTTCATCCGACTTTGTTGCACAAATTTAACGACTTACCGCGTTCCCGCAGCTCAGCGGGCTGTAGCGGCGTCGAGCTCGCCGAGCCGGTGCTGCGTGAGATCGCGAATGTGGTCAAGCGTGGTCTGGTCGACGAGCAGTGCCCGCACCACGAAGTCGGCGGCCTGCAACGGGCGACGCTCCCGGATGCGGCCGCTGGGGCCACCCTGCTCGCGGAGGGTCTCGAACAGCACGCCGTTCACGGCCCGTTGGATGAAGCTCGGTTCGAAGGCCACGAATTCACCGGCTTCTCGACCGCTGGAGATGAGGTGCTCGACCAGCTCATGGAACAGGGCGATGCCCTCTCGCTCGTCGACGAACTCGTCCATCCCGAGCACGGCGTCCTGATACAGGCCGCGGGCATCGAACGGCTGGACCAGCGCCTCACGCACATCGCATGCGATGGTCAAGTGGAGCTTCTCGGCCCATGTCGAATCCTCGGTGAGTCGGCGGCGGATCCGGTCGATCGACGGGCCGAGATCCAATTCGATTAGCGTGCGGAAGATTTCGTGCTTGGCCTCGAAGTGATGGAATAGCGACGGTTGCCTGATCTGCACCGCGTCGGCGATGTCTCGGGTCGAGGTCCCGAAGTAGCCGCGCTGGGCGAACAACCCCGACGCCGCAAGCAGGATGCGCCCCCGCGTCGACGACCAGTCGACTGCCGCCGGTCGCCAACCCTGTCCGTACTTCACGGGCTCGATTGTGACACCGAGCCGATCGAGGGCGCGGCGCCGAACGTTCCTTACCGCTCGAGAAACCTCGAGAGTTTCGAGCGGTAAGGAACGTTCGCCAGTTAGCGCTTGGTGAAAATCGTTCGGTGCCAACCCTTGTCGGCGACACCGGTGATATCGCTCATCACGTGCTTGATGGTGAGGTACTCCTCGAGCGAGTAATCGCTCATGTCCTTGCCGAACCCGGACGCGCCCACACCCCCGTGCGGCATCTCGCTGATGATCGGGATGTGGTCGTTGATCCACACGCAGCCGGCGTTGATCTCACGCGACGCGCGCTGCGCGCGGTAGACGTCGCGCGTCCATGCCGACGCGGCCAGGCCGTAAACGGTGTCGTTGGCCTGCCGTAGCGCGTCGTCGTCGTCGGTGAAGGACCGCACGGTCAGCACTGGGCCGAAGATCTCGTCGCGGTAGGCCTCGGAGCGTTCGTCGACATCGGCGATCAGGGTTGGCAGATAGAAGGATCCCGGCAGGTCCGGGGCACTGCCGCCGGTGACGATGCGGCCGCCCTCGCCTGGGGCGCGCGCGACCATGCCCGCCACCTTGTCGCGGTGGACCGTCGAGATCAGCGGACCGAGGTCGGTATCGGGGTCATGCGGGTCGCCGACGACGACCTTGCCCATCACCTCGCCCACGCCTGCGACGAAGTCGTCGTAGACCTCGCGAGCCACGATGGCCCTCGTCGCGGCGGTGCAGTCCTGCCCGGTATTGATCAATGACCCCGCGACAGCGCCCTGGATCGCGGCGTCGAGGTCGGCGTCGTCGAACACCACGAACGGCGCCTTGCCTCCGAGTTCCAGCTGCACGCGGGTCCCATTGACCGCCGCGGCGGCCATCACTTTGCGACCGACCCCGGTCGACCCGGTGAACGTCACCACGTCGACATCGGGGTGTCCGGCCAGCGCGGTCCCGACGTCGGAGCCGGCGCCGGTCACCACGTTGAACACCCCGACGGGCAGGCCGGCCTCGCTGGCCAGCCGGGCCAGTGTCAGCGTCGTCAGCGGTGTCAGCTCGCAGGGCTTGATCACGACCGTGCATCCGGCGGCCAGCGCAGGCAACACCTTCCATACCGCCATCTGCAGCGGGTAGTTCCACGGCGTGATGGTGCCGACCACACCAATCGCCTCACGCCGGACGCTCGAGGTGTGATCGCCCGAGTACTCGGCGGTGGCCTTTCCGTCGAGGTGGCGGGCCGCACCGGCGAAGAAGTCGATGTTGTCGACGCTGCCAGGCACGTCGAACTCGGTGGCCAGCCGCACCGGCTTGCCGGTCTGGCTGACCTCCTCGGCCACCAGATCGTCGGCGTGGTCGCCGGCCAGCTGCGCCAGCTTGGCCAGCACCGCGGACCGATCGGCAGGCGTCGCCGTCGCCCAGCCCCGCAGGGCCGCGCGCGCCGATGCGACAGCCCGGTCCACATCAGCGGGAGCCGCCAGCGCGTACTCGGCGGCGGCCTCACCGGTCGCGGGATTGATCACCTGATGCAGGCCGCCACCGGTGACCACCGGGGCACCGTCGATCCAGCTGCCTGCCACGCTGGTAGATACGGTCGCAGTCATGGCCCAACGCTAGCCCACGGTGCAAGCGCGCGGCTACGCATTCCCGCGGCGCGAGGCCCTCCAAACGAGGGATTTCATGGTCACGGTTGCTTGTAACGACGGATTCCGTGCACAATCTCAGGCATGGCCAACCCGGGAGCTACGCAACCGATGGGCCCCGTCTCGTTCCGCGTCAACCAGTCTCGACCAGGCGCGGCGTTCCAACTCGACGAATTGTCGAAGCAGATCATCGAGAAACTGCAGCAGGACGGCCGCCGCTCGTACGCTGGCATCGGCAAGGCGGTCGGGCTGTCCGAGGCCGCGGTGCGGCAACGCGTCCAGCGGATGGTCGACGCCGGCGTCATGCAGATTGTGGCCGTCACCGATCCGATGCAGTTGGGCTTCGCCCGCCAGGCGATGATCGGCATCCGCTGCACCGGTGACACCACCCGGGTAGCCGAAAAACTGGCCGCCATCGAATCCGTGGACTACGTCGTGCTCACCGCGGGCTCGTTCGACGCCATCGTCGAAGTCGTATGCGAGGACGACGATGACCTTCTCGGCCTACTCAATACACAAATTCGCGCACTTCCTGGGGTGATATCCACCGAGACACTGGTTTATCTGAAACTTGTTAAGCAGCAATACAATTGGGGTACAAGATGACAACTACTGATATCACACGAGAAGTAACAAGCGATCTGGCCGCAAAAGCCAACCGCCACCTCTGGGGCCACTTCGCCCGCCACGGCGCAGGCATCACGCCGCCGATCATCACCCGCGGCGAGGGCGTCACCATCTGGGACGACAAGGGTAAGAGCTATATCGACGGCCTCTCAGGCCTTTTCGTCGTTCAGGTAGGCCACGGCCGCAAGGAATTGGCGGAGGCCGCGGCCAAGCAGGCCGAGACCCTGTCGTTCTTCCCGCTGTGGTCCTATGCGACGCCGACGGCGATCGAGCTGGCCGAGCGCGTCGCCGGCTATGCGCCTGGCGATCTGAACCGCGTGTTCTTCACGACCGGTGGCGGCGAGGCGGTCGAGTCGGCGTGGAAGCTGGCCAAGAACTACTTCAAGCTGACCGGCAAACCCGGTAAGCACAAGGTGATTTCGCGTGCGATCGCCTACCACGGGACGCCACAGGGCGCGCTGGCGATCACCGGCCTGCCGGCGTTCAAGGCACAGTTCGAGCCGCTGACACCCGGCGGGTTCCGCGCACCGAACACAAACTTCTACCGCGCACCCGCGCCGTACGAGCACGACGCCAAGGCGTTCGGTCAGTACTGCGCGGACCGCATCGCCGAGGCCATCGAGTTCGAGGGGGCCGACACCGTCGCGGCCGTGTTCCTCGAGCCGGTGCAGAACGCCGGGGGTTGCTTCCCGCCGCCGCCCGGGTACTTCGAGCGGGTCCGTGAGATCTGCGACGAGTACGACGTCCTGCTGGTGTCGGACGAGGTGATCTGCGCCTACGGCCGGATCGGATCGATGTTCGCGTGCGATGACTTCGGGTATGTGCCCGACATCATCACCTCCGCAAAGGGTCTCACCTCCGGCTACTCGCCTCTCGGCGCGATGATCGCGAGCGACAGGCTTTTCGAGCCGTTCAACGACGGCAAGACGACGTTCGCGCACGGCTACACGTTCGGCGGTCATCCAGTTTCGTCGGCGGTGGCCCTGGCCAACCTCGACATCTTCGAGCGCGAGGGCATCAACGACCACGTCAAGGAGGCGGCGCCCGCGTTCCGCGCGACGCTGGAGAAGCTCTACGACCTGCCGATCGTCGGCGACGTGCGCGGCGAAGGCTTCTTCTACGGCATCGAACTCGTCAAGGACAAGGCCACGAAGGAGACCTTCAACGATGAGGAATCCGAGCGGCTGTTGCGGAGCTTCCTGACGCCTGCACTGTTCGAGGCCGGCCTGTACTGCCGCGCCGACGATCGCGGCGACCCAGTCGTGCAGTTGGCGCCGCCGCTGATCAGCGGGCAGAAGGAATTCGACGCCATCTACGAGATCCTGCACGGGGTTCTCGACGAAGCGGGCCGCCTGCTCTAATCGCTTCCGCGAAACGGCATTCCAGCAGGGAAAGTTCGGGTAACCGCCTGCTGGAATGCCGTTTCGGCGAGACTGGCCAGGTGACCGCGCCGCCGAAGCCGCCCGTTGATCCTGTCCGCTGGCAGCCGCCGCCCATCGACCCACTGCCAGACGTACCCTCGGCCGAACTGACCGTCATCCCCGTTCCGGGCAATGCGCCGGAGGACGTGGTGGTCGACGCCGACGGGAACATCTGGACCGGCGTCGACGACGGGCGCATCGTGCGCATCTCTCCCGACGGTCGGGCAACCGTCGTCGGTGACACCGGGGGCCGTCCGTTGGGTCTCGCCGTCGCCCGCGACGGGCGCCTGCTGGTGTGCGACAGTCCACGCGGCCTGCTCGCGATGGACACCGACAGCGGCAGGTGCGAGGCGCTGGTCGAGGAGGTCGACGGCAGGCACTTGCAGTTCTGCTCGAACGTCACCCAATTGCCCGACGGCACAATCTATTTCACCGAGTCGACGAGTGCCTTCACCACTTCAAGGGGGCGATACTCGAGGCGCGACCCCGCGGCAGCCTGTTCCGACGCGATCCCGACGGCACCGCGCTGACCGTCGTCCCCGGGCTGTATTTCGCCAATGGCGTCACACCGACGGCCGACGGGTCGGCGCTGGTGTTCGCCGAGACACAGGGACGGCGGCTGGCGAAGTACTGGCTCACCGGTCCGCGGGCCGGCACGGTCACGACGCTGGCGGTCAACCTGCCCGGCCATCCCGACAACATCTCCACCGGTGCTAACGGCCGTATCTGGGTCGCGATGGTGACTCCGGTCAACGCCGCCGCGGAGTGGTTGGCGCCGCGCCCGCCCGCATTGCGAAAGCTGCTGTGGAAGCTGCCCGATAAGTTGCAGCCACAGATCACGCCCGAGGTGTGGGCAGTCGCCTTCGACCCCGACGAGGGCGAGGTCGTCGCCGGTGTGCACACCGAGCATCCGTCGTTCGGCGCGGTGACCGGACTCGTCGAGGCCGGCGACAGGCTGTGGACGGGCTGCATCGGAGCGGCGGCCGTGGCGCACTGCGATCTTTCCGCGCTCGCGGTCTGACTCACGCTCAGTCACGTCTGTAACTCCAACCACAGAAGTCACAGCGAGCCTCCCGCGGAATCGGCTCACGATCACCTAATCTGCGCTCATAATGGCGACCTCAAGGATGTTCTCCACGCGGGCCTTTTCTCTGGTCGCAGTGGCGGCCATGCTTGCAGCACCTGCGCTCGTCGGCATGGCGAACGCAACGGCCGAACCGAACGCGGCACCGGAGGGCGCGGTGTGCCCGTATCGGGAGTCGACGCCACCGGCCGTCGACTCATCCGAAGTCCCGCAGGCCGGCGATCCGCCGGCGCCGCTGCCGGTGCCTGCCAAGCCGCTCGGCGGTGACGCGCTGTCGGGCTGCGGCATCATCACCGCCCCTGGCACACCTCCCGTGCCCAATGACATCTCCGCCGAGGCGTGGGTCGTTGCCGATCTCGACACCGGCGACATCATCGCCGCTCGCGATCCGCACGGCAGGCACCGCCCGGCCAGCATCATCAAGGTGCTCATCGCCATGGAGGCGATCAGGGACCTGCCGATCCACAAGGTGGTGGCCGGCACCCAAGACGACGCCAACGCCGAGGGCACCAAGGTCGGGGTCGGTGAGAACGGCTTCTACTCGGTCAACGACCTGCTGCACGGCCTGCTCATGCATTCCGGCAACGACGCGGCGCACGCGCTGGCCGTCCAGCTCGGCGGGATGGACGCCGCGATACAGAAGATCAACGATCTGGCAGGCAGGCTCGGCGGCCATGACACGAGGGCCGCGACGCCGTCGGGCCTGGACGGCCCCGGCATGAGCACGTCGGCCTACGACATCGGCCTGTTCTACCGATACGCCTGGCAGAACCCGACTTTCGCCGACATCGTGGCCACCCGTAGTTTCGACTTCCCCGGCCGCGGCGACGTCGGCTACCCGGTGGAGAACGACAACCAACTGCTCTACAACTATCCGGGTGCGATGGGCGGCAAGACCGGCTACACGGACGACGCGGGTCAAACCTTCGTCGGAGCCGCCAACCACGACGGCCGCCGGCTGATGGCGGTGTTGATGCACGGCACTCGCCAGCCGATCGCGCCATGGGAGCAGGCGGCGCACCTGCTGGACTACGGCTTCGCGACGGCACCGGGCACGAAGGTCGGCACCCTGATCGAACCCGATCCCTCGCTGCTGGCCCCCAAGCCCGGCGCCGCGCCCAACACCGCCGCCAGCGCCGCCTCCGGACCGCTGCCAGATATCGACACGATGCCCGTCCGGGTGGGCGTGGGCGTCGTCGGGTCGATCATCGTGTTCGGGCTCATCCTGGGCGCCCGCTCGCTGAATCGGCGGCCGCAGCACTAGCGCTTTGACCTGCCGCGACAGCTCCTTTGCTACCGTCGGGGCGGTCAGCGTGTGACACCGGACGAGGGGCGCCGTACCCGGCCAGCAACAAGACGGCGCTTTCCGGAGGTGTGTGATGGCGTGGCTGATCCTTGTGGCCTCGGGTGTTCTGGAAGCCGTGTGGGCGACGGCCCTCAGTCGTTCTGCCGGCTTCACCCGGCCGATCCCGTCGGTGATATTCGGTGTCGCGCTTATCTTTTCGATGGCCGGTCTCGCGATCGCGATGCGCAGCCTGCCGCCCGGCACCAGCTACGCGGTTTGGGTCGGTATCGGCGCCGCGCTCACGATCCTCTACGCAATGCTCACGGGCCAGGAGGCCGTGTCAGCGATCAAGGTCGTCCTGATGGCCGGCATCGTCGGCTGCGTGATCGGCCTGAAGGTGATCAGCTGACCGGATGTGGCGCATGCTGCGCGTCCGCGAGCCGCCCCAGCGCCAACGCTCCTATCAATAGCCCGAAATCGCGCAGCGCGACGTCGTAGAAGCCCGGCAGCGTCAGCAGATTGACGATGATCCCGGCCAACCACAGGGCGACGACATATGCGCCGATCCGCGGAGCGACGGCCACCAGGATGCCCGCGACGATCTCGACCACGCCGACGATGTACATCGCGGTCGCGGCGGACCCGGGCAGGATCCCATCAATCCAGGGGGCGAGGTACTTCGGCCAATCGGTCATCACATTGAAGAACTTGTCCAGCCCGAACAGGATGGGCGCGACCGTGAACACCGTGCGCAACAGAAGAAATGCCTGGTAAGAGGGGTTCCGGAGGCGCGTGCGATCTACGTAAGCAGCAGTGGCCATGGTTCCATTCCTTTCTAACGGATAATATCCTTCACGTTAGTAACAAGACTCTTCTATCGTCAATAGTCTTGTACGTTAGAAAGGATGAACGTGCCCTTCGCCGATCGAGACGCCACAGGAATCGGCGCACTATCCGACCCCCTCCGGCGTCGCCTCTACCTGTTCGTGTGCGCACAACCCCATCCGGTCAGCCGCGAACTCGCGGCCGAAGCCCTGGAGCTGGCGCCGCACCAGGCGAAGTTCCACCTCGACCGACTCGAACGCGAGGGGCTGCTCGACTCGTTCTACGCGCGAGTGAGCGGTCGCAGCGGACCTGGTGCCGGGAGGCCCGCGAAGCTGTATCGACGCACCGACCGCGAGATCGCGGTGTCGCTTCCTGACCGCGAATACCAACTTGCGGGCAGGTTGATGGCGGATGCGATCGCCGAGTCGGCCGAAACAGAGACCCCGGTCATCGAGGCGCTACATCGCCTGGCGCGCACCTACGGGCGGCACCTCGGCGACGCGGCAGTCGGTGACCACCTTCCGCGTACCGTCCGCGCGGCACTGGACCTCGCCGTAGAAATCCTCGCAGGCAACGGCTACGAGCCTCGCCCCGAGGACGGCCGAATCCTCATGGCCAACTGTCCGTTTCATGCTCTGGCGCAGGCGCAGACGCAACTCGTCTGTCACATGAACTACGCACTGATCGGCGGCCTCACCGAGGCGCTGGGACCGCACCGTCCGGTCGCCGAATTGGACCCGGCGCCCGACCGTTGCTGCGTGGTACTCACCGTGCCGCGCGCGGGTTAATGTCGACGAAGCCGCGAAATGCCGAGCGCGCCAAGGGCCCCCACCGCAGCCGCAGCGAGGGCCCCGCGCACGCCCAAACCCTCGCGGAACTGCACGCGCGGAGTGATCTGCGCCGGGCCTGGCGCCTCGACCGGTGCGGGGGCAAGGTTTTCGGTCGACGTCGCCGCCCACGCCGTCGCGAACAGGATCAGCCGCGCGGTGATGTACGCGAACACCATCAGGCCCAGCACCGGACCGAACGCCGCGCCCGCCGGACCGGTCAGCACCGATCGCAGGTAGATGGTTGCCACCTGTTTGAAGACCTCGAAGCCGACTGCCGCGAGTAGTCCCGCCCGAACCGAACTGCGGATGCTCACCGACTCACGTGGCAGCCGAGCGATGATCCAGGTGAACAGCAGCCACGCGATCAGCAGGGACATCACCAGCGACACCACCCGCAGAGCCAGATCGACACCTGGAACATTTTGTAGCCCAAGCAATTTGAGAACATCCTTCATCAGCTCCGAATTGCCGAGCGCAGTCAGCGAGATGGTGACGACGATCGCGATGAACGTGCCGACCAGCGCAGCGAGATCAGACAGCTTGTTGCGGACGAACCCTCGTGGCTCATCACGATGAAACCCCCACATCTGACTGAGCGCCTCGCGGAGATTGGCCATCCAGCCCAGCCCCGCCCATGCGGCAGTGGCCAGGCCGATGACACCCACAGAAGTGCGCGACTTAATCGCCGCGTCCATCAGGTCGACGAGTTGCTCACCGACGTTGCCAGACACCGTTGATTTGATGCGCTCCTCGATGCTGGCGAGCAATTCTGGCTGCCGGGCGAGCACGAACCCGCCGATCGCGAATGCCACCATCAGCAAGGGGAAGATCGCGAACACAGTGAAGTATGTGATCCCGGCGGCGTAGAAATCGCCTTTGCTGTCCTGATACCGCTCCTGCGCCCGCATGACGTGGTCGAACCACGGGTAACGCGCCCGAAAGCGGTCCAGAATCCCAGGTTTGGCCGGCTCCGTCATACCGACCTCCCGCGTGCTAGGGGCGTTGCTGCAAGAACCCTAACCGGTCGTATACCCGCTTGAGCGTCTTCGCAGACACATCCCGCGCGCGCTCCGCACCGGCCGCGAGCACCGATTCGAGTTCGGCGGGATCGGCGAGAAGTTCGTCGACGCGCGTCTTGATCGGGGTGACGAACTCGACGACGGCGTCGGCGGTGTCTTTCTTCAGGTCGCCGTAACCGCGGCCGGCGTAGCCCTCGACGAGCTTGTCGACGTCAGTGCCGGTGACCGCCGACTGGATGGTCAGCAGGTTGGACACCCCGGGCTTGGCGGCCTGGTCGAAGCGGACGTCACGCTCGCTGTCGGTGACCGCCGAGCGGATCTTCTTCGCTGACGCCTTCGGATCGTCCAGCAGGCTGATCAACCCGGCCTCGGTGGGCGCCGACTTGCTCATCTTCGACGTCGGATCCTGCAGGTCGTAGATCTTCGCGGTGGCCTTCTGGATCAGCACGTCGGGCACGACGAACGTGTCGGGGAACCGGGAGTTGAACCGTTGCGCGACATCGCGGGCGAGCTCGAGGTGCTGGCGCTGATCCTCACCGACGGGCACCAGATCGGTGTCGTAGAGCAAGACGTCGGCGGCCATCAGGACCGGATAGGTGAACAGCCCGACGGTAGTGGCTTCGCTGCCTTCCTTGAGCGATTTGTCCTTGAACTGCGTCATCCGCGACGCCTGGCCGAAACCGGTGAAACAGCCCAGCACCCAAGCGAGTTCGGCGTGCGCGGGGACATGGCTCTGCACGAAGATCGTGCTGCGCGACGGGTCGATGCCCAGCGCCAGGTATTGCGCTGCCGTCACCAGCGTGCGCTTGCGCAGCTGCTCGGGGTCCTGCGGGATCGTGATGGCGTGCAGGTCGACCACGCAGAAGAACGCGTCGTAGTCGTCCTGCATACCCACCCACTGGCTGATCGCACCCAATGCGTTGCCAAGATGCAGCGAGTCCGACGTGGGCTGCACACCCGAGAAGACGACACGGCGAGAACCAGCGGAAATGCTCATGATGCGTCAATCTTTTCACACGGACGCGAGCGATTTCGGCGGCGCCTAGCCTGCGGATTCGGAGGACGGCAAGATCCGCGGGCGGTTCTGCTCCTGGACTTGGTCCATCGCCCGTCGTGCGAACACCCACCGCTCGGTGATCGCCATCTGCCCGCGTCCCCTGCCAAGGAAGGTGACGAACCACGAGATGACGGCCATGAGACGGTTGCGGCTGCCGACGAGATAGTAGAGGTGCAAACCCAGCCACGCGAGCCAGGCAAGGAATCCGCCGAACTCCAGCTTGCCGACCTGGCACACCGCGCTGAACCGGGAAACCGTCGCCATGCTGCCTTTGTCGAAGTACTTGAACGGCGTTCGCGCCGTTGGGTCTTCGCCCTTGAGGCCGGCCTTGATCTGCTTCGTTGCGTAGACGGCGCCCTGGATCGCGCCTTGCGCCTGACCGGGCACGCCCGGCACGCTCATCAGGTCTCCGACGACGAAGACGTGCGGATTGCCCTTCACGGTGAGGTCCGGTTCGACGATCACGCGGCCTGCGCGATCGCATTCCGTCCCGTCGGCCTGCTCGGCGATCTGCTTGCCGAGCGGGCTGGCCTGCACGCCGGCCGACCAGACCTTGACAGCGCAGTCGATGCGGTGTTCGGTGCCGTCCTTCTCCTTGACCGTCAGGCCCATGTAGTCGACGTCGGTCACCATCGTGTTGAGCCGGACCTCCACACCCATCTTCTCGAGCCGCCGCTGCGCCTTGAGCCCGAGTTTGGGCCCCATCGGCGGCAGCACCGCTGGCGCCGCCTCGACCAGGATCACGCGAGCCTTGGTCGGGTCGATGGTCCGGAACGCCCCGGCAAGGGTCCGATCTGCGAGTTCGGCGATCTGCCCGACGACCTCGACGCCGGTCGGTCCTGCCCCGACCACAACGAAGGTCAGTCGGCGCTCGCGTTCGGCAGGCGACATAGTCACCTCGGCCGCCTCGAACGCCCCGAGGATCCGGCCGCGCAACTCGAGCGCGTCGTCGACGGTCTTCATCCCTGGGGCGAAGACCTCGAATTGGTCGTTGCCGAAGTAGGACTGCTGGGCGCCCGCCGCGACGATCAAGCTGTCGAACGGCGTAACCCGTTCCCAGTCGAGCAGTTTCGAGGTGACGGTCCGCTTCTGCAGATCGATCGCGACCACCTCGCCGAGCAACACCTCGGCATTCTTCTGTTTGCGCAAGATCATTCGCGTCGCAGGCGCAATCTCACCCACCGACAGAATGCCCGTCGCAACCTGATAGAGCAGCGGCTGGAACAGGTGGTGTGTCGTTTTGGCGATGAGGGTGACATCCACATCTGCGCGCTTCAGTTGCTTGGCGGCGAACAGTCCGCCGAAGCCGGAACCGATGATGACGACGCGATGGCGCCGAGGGGCAATGCTGGACACGGTCACCTAGAGACCTTACCCGTCCGTCGCAACCGCGAGCGTCGGGTTAATACACTTCACCCGGCTTTCGCGTGCCATGACCCGACACTCGTCAGCGCAGGTACTCGACGGTGACCGGCGAGTGGTCGGACCAGCGCAGCGCGTACGCCGCCGCCCGTTCCACCCGCGCTGCGCTCACGCGCGCCGCCAGCCCACGCGTCGCGAGCTGGTAGTCGATGCGCCAACCGGCGTCGTTGTCGAACGCCCTGCCCCGCCATGACCACCACGAGTACGGCCCTGGCCCGTCGGGGTGCAACACCCGAACCACGTCGACCCACCCCGCGGCGAGCAGGTCGGTGAGCCACTGCCGTTCGGCGGGCAGAAAGCCGGACTTCTTCACGTTGCCGCGCCAGTTCTTGATGTCGTTCTCGGTATGCGCGATGTTCCAGTCGCCACACACGACGGCGTCGCGATCGGTCAGCGTCGCCATCCTGTGCGCCAGGGCGGCCATGAACCGCTCCTTCTCGAGCTGGCGGTCGGTGCCTGCCTCACCGGTCTGGATGTAGACGCTCGCGACGGTCAGCCCGTCGATATCGACCTCCACGTAACGGCCGTGAAGCGCGAACTCGTCGGCGCCCAGATCCCGCACCGCCTTGATCGGATGCCGGCTCAACACGGCAACACCGTTGCGGCCCTTGAGATCTCCGCCCGCAGATGCCAGATGCCAGCCGTCGGACAACGCCGGGCCGAGCACGGCCGCGAGTTGGTCGTCGTCGGCGCGGGTCTCCTGCAGGCACACCACGTCGGACCTCGTCTCGGCGAGCCACGGCAGCAGGCCGAGGTTCTCCGGCGACCGCTGCTTGATCGCAGCGCGGACGCCGTTGACGTTGATTGTGGTGACGATCACGGGGTCAGACCGTAGCCGACCCCGCCGAAGCCGAAGCCGAACGTTCCGTACCGCTCGAAATTTCGGCGATTCTTCGAGCGGTAAGGAACGTTCGGCGCAAGGCCGGCAAGCTTGCGGTACCGGCGGTATCACCTTTAGGGTCGGGCAGCATGACCGAGCGCGCACCGATACACCTGGGTTCCGGCGACCCAATGGTTTTGCTGCATCCGTTCATGATGTCGCAGAACGTGTGGAAACAAGTCGCGCCGCTCATTGCTGAGACGGGCCGCTACGAGGTCTTCGCGCCCACCATGCCCGGCCACAACGGCGGCGTGAAGGGCAGGTTCTTCCTGGACACGGCCGAGATGGCCGACGACGTCGGGCGCCGAATGGACGCGCTGGGCTGGGAGACCGCCCACATCGTCGGCAACTCGCTCGGAGGCTGGGTGGCCTTCGAACTCGAGCGCCGCGGCCGCGCCCGCACGCTGACCGGCATCGCACCGGCGGGCGGCTGGAGTCACTTCACGCCCGCGAAGTTCGAGATCGTCGGCAAGTTCCTCGCGGGCTTGCCAGTTTGGCTGACCGCCAAGTTGCTCGGCCAGCGGGCGCTGCGCCTGCCGTTCGCCCGCCAGCTTGCGTCTGTGCCGGTCAGTGCCAAAGCCGACGGCCTCAGCGACGCCGACCTGATCGACATCATCGACGACGTCTCCCACTGCCCCGCCTACTACCACCTGCTCGTCAAGGCGCTACTGCTGCCGGGCCTGCGGGAGCTGGCCAATGGCAGCGCGCCGACTCATCTGGTCATCTGCGAGAAGGACCGGGTGCTGCCGCATCCGCGGTTCACCCGCCACTTCACCACGCAGTTGCCCAAGGACACACAGATCACCCATCTCGACGGCGTCGGGCACATCCCGATGTTCGAGGCGCCGCGCCGGATCGCGGACCTGATCGTCGGCTTCGCCGACCGCTACGCGACGCCGCCGCCGCGCAAGGCCATCGGTTAAGCGGCGTCGAGGGACTTCTTGAAGTTGCCTGCGATCGTGTCGAGGAATTCCTCGCTGGTCTGCCACGGCTGCTCTTCGCCGATCAACAGCGCCAGGTCCTTGGTCATCTGACCACCCTCGACGGTGCCGATCACGCTGTCCTCCAACGTGTTTGCGAACTCGATCACGTCGGGGGTGTTGTCCAGCTTGCCGCGATGCTCCAGCCCGCGGGTCCACGCGAAGATCGAGGCGATCGGGTTCGTGGAGGTGGGCTTGCCCTGCTGGTATTGCCGATAGTGGCGGGTGACGGTGCCGTGCGCGGCCTCCGCCTCGACCGTCTTGCCGTCCGGCGTCATCAGCACCGACGTCATCAGGCCCAGTGAGCCGTAGCCCTGCGCCACCAGATCGGGCTGAACATCGCCGTCGTAGTTCTTGCACGCCCACACGTAGCCGCCCTCCCACTTCAGGCAGGAGGCGACCATGTCGTCGATCAGCCGGTGCTCGTAGGTCAGCCCCTCGGCGTCGAATCGTTCCTTGTACTCCCCGTCGAAGATGCGTTGGAACTCGTCCTTGAACATCCCGTCGTAGCCCTTGAGGATGGTGTTCTTCGTCGACAGGTAGACGGGGTATTTCTGTTGCAGCGCATAGTTGAACGACGAACGGGCGAAGTCCTGGATCGACTTCTTGAAGTTGTACATGCCCATGATCACCCCGCCGCCCTCAGGGATCTGGACGACGTCGTGCACGATCGGCCCGCTGCCGTCGTCCGGCGTGAAGGTGACGGTGAAAGTGCCTGGGCGGTCGACCTTGAAGTTGTCGGCGCGGTACTGGTCTCCGAATGCGTGACGGCCGATGATGATCGGCTTGGTCCAGCCCGGTACCAGTCGCGGCACATTCTTGATCACGATCGGCGCGCGGAAGATGGTGCCGCCCAGGATGTTTCGGATGGTGCCGTTCGGTGAGAGCCACATCTTCTTGAGATTGAACTCCCTGACGCGGGCCTCGTCGGGCGTGATAGTCGCGCACTTGACGCCGACGCCGTGGCACTTGATCGCTTCCGCGGCGTCGACGGTGACCTGGTCGTCGGTGGCGTCACGGTGCTCGATGCCGAGGTCGTAGTAGTCCAAGTCCACGTCGAGGTGCGGCAGGATGAGCTGCTCCTTGATCATCTTCCAGATGATGCGGGTCATCTCGTCGCCGTCGAGTTCTACGACTTTGCCTTCGACCTTGATCTTGGACATATTGGCCACCCTACGCGGGCAGGGCCCCGCAAATCGCTATGTCAGCTGTGCGCGCTCTCCAGCGCCGCGTTCAACGTCTTGCTCGGCCGCATCACCGCCGTGGTCTTATCGCGGTCCGGGTAGTAGTAGCCGCCGATGTCTACCGAATTACCTTGCACCTCAGCGAGTTCGGAGATGACAGCCTCTTCCCTTTCGGACAGCGTCTTGGCCAGTTTGGCGAAGTGCTCGGCCAGCTCTTGGTCTTCGGTCTGCTCGGCGAGTTCCTGCGCCCAGTACAGCGCAAGGTAGAACTGACTGCCGCGGTTGTCGAGCTCACCGGTCTTGCGCGACGGGCCCTTGTCGTTCTCCAGCAGCTTGCCTATGGCGCCATCCAAGGTCTTGCCAAGCAGCGCGGCTCGCTTGTTGCCGGTCTTGATTCCCAAGTCCTCGAAGCAAGCGCCCAGAGCGAGGAATTCGCCGAGCGAATCCCACCGCAGGTGGTTCTCTTCGACCAGCTGGTGCACATGCTTCGGCGCTGAACCGCCGGCGCCCGTCTCGTACATGCCGCCGCCTGCCATCAACGGGACGATGGACAGCATCTTCGCGCTGGTGCCCAGTTCCAGGATCGGGAACAGGTCGGTGAGGTAGTCGCGCAGGATGTTTCCGGTCGCGGCGATGGTGTCCTGCCCGCGGGTCGCACGCTCCATCGTGTACCGCATGGCCCATACCTGCGGCATGATCTGGATCTGCAGGCCCTCGGTGTCGTGGTCCTCGAGGTAGGCCTTCACCTTGTTGCGCAGTTCCACCTCGTGCGGACGTTCGGTATCGAGCCAGAACACCACCGTCATGCCGGACACCCGCGCGCGCGTGACGGCAAGTTTGACCCAGTCGCGGATCGCGGCGTCCGTCGTGACGGGCATGCGCCAGATGTCGCCCTCTTCCACGTCCTGCGACAGCAGCACCTCGCCCGTGTCGTTGTCGACGATGTCGGCGACGCCGTCCTCGGGGATCTCGAAGGTCTTGTCGTGTGAGCCGTACTCCTCGGCCTTCTGCGCCATCAGCCCGACGTTCGGGACGGTGCCGATGGTCGTCGGATCGAACTGGCCGTTGGTCTTACACCAGTTGATCATCTCCTGGTAGATGCGGGAGAACGTGGACTCGGGGTTGACGGCCTTGGTGTCCTTGGTCCGCCCGTCGGCGCCATACATCTTGCCGCCCAGCCGGATCATCGCGGGCATCGAGGCGTCGACGATCACGTCGCTGGGTGAGTGGAAGTTGGTGATGCCCTTGGCCGAATCCACCATGGCCAGCTCGGGGCGGTGCTCGTGAACGTCGTGGATGTCCTGGATGATCTGCTCACGCTGGAATGACGGCAGCGCCTCGATCTTGTTGTAGAGGTCGACCATCCCGTTGTTGACGTTGACACCCAGCTCGTCGAGCACCTCCTGGTGCTTGGCGAAGGCGTCCTTGTAGAAGGTCTTCACACAGTGCCCGAACACAATGGGATGGCTGACCTTCATCATCGTCGCCTTGACGTGCAGCGAGAACATCACGCCGGTCTTGTAGGCGTCCTCGATCTGCTCCTCGTAGAACGCGACGAGGGCCTTCTTGCTCATGAACATGCTGTCGATGACGTCGCCCTCGTCCAACGACACCTCGGGCTTCAGCACGATCGTCTCGCCGCTCTTGTTCTTCAGCTCCATCCGCACGTTGCGGGCCCGGTCCAGGGTCATCGACTTCTCCCCGTGGTAGAAGTCGCCATGCTTCATGGTCGCCACATGAGTGCGCGAAGCCATCGACCACTCGCCCATGCTGTGCGGGTGCTTACGCGCATACTCCTTGACCGCCTTGGGCGCGCGGCGGTCCGAATTACCTTCGCGCAGAACCGGATTCACTGCGCTGCCGAGAACCTTTCCGTAGCGCTCCTTGAGCGTCTTCTCCTCGTCGTTCTTCGGCTGCGCCGGATAGTCCGGAACCGCGTACCCCTTCTCCTGCAGCTCCTTGATCGCGGCGTAGAGCTGCGGCACCGATGCGCTGATGTTCGGCAGCTTGATGATGTTGGTGTCCGGCGACTGCGTCAGCTCGCCAAGTTCGGCCAGGTTGTCAGGGACGCGCTGCTCGTCGGTCAAGTAGTCACCGAACTCCGCCAGGATGCGCGCGGCCACCGAGATGTCACTGGTTTCGACGTTGATCCCCGCCGGCTCGGCGAAGGTCCGGATGATCGGCAGAAAGGCGTAGGTCGCAAGCAGCGGCGCCTCGTCGGTCAGCGTGTAGATGATGGTCGGCTGCTCCGCGCTCATGTGGGTCTCCCGGCGTCTCGGTCAGATTCGAAGCTTCGCGTTGTTATGACGGCTATCAGTATCACGTCGTGTACGACGCTACGCGCGCGCCAGGGGTCGGTCAGTTTGGCTACTGACCAGTAGCGTCTTCGCGAAAAATGGGGGAAATGCCCCATGCGCGCACGTAGGCGGGCGCGGCAGCATCGACACGACCGACCGAGAACCGAACATGCCGCTGGCACCCAGTCAGCGGCATGAGATACGCTTCTCTCCGGTCATGAGTGCCAGCGTCAAGCCCCGGCTTGCTGGCCGGCAACCCTCCAACCGCGGTGGGGTGCCCCGGGTGATTGACCAGGTTGAGTAGCCGCAACGGCTACCGGCAAGCGCGGGTCCGTTGTGACGGGCCCCCAGAGAAGACAGGCGGAGGTCCGGCGTGCGCAGTTGTCGCTGAGCGCAAAAAAGCGCGCCTGCACCGAACCCAGCCGGCCCATCACAACAGGAGAACCAGCTATGAGCACCGAAAACACCCCCGACGATCCGACGGCGCATTGGTCATTCGAGACCAAGCAGGTCCACGCCGGCCAGAAGCCCGACAGCGCGACCAACGCGCGGGCGCTGCCGATCTACCAGACCACGTCGTACACCTTCAACAGCACCGAGCACGCGGCCGCGCTGTTCGGCCTTGCCGAGCCCGGCAACATCTACACCCGGATCATGAACCCGACGCAGGACGTCGTCGAGCAGCGCATCGCGGCGCTGGAGGGCGGCGTCGCGGCGCTGTTCCTGGCGTCCGGTCAGGCCGCAGAACACTTCGCGATCCTCAACCTGGCCAACGCCGGCGACCACATCGTGTCGAGTCCGAGGCTCTACGGCGGCACCTACAACCTGTTCCACTACACGCTGCCCAAGATCGGCATCGACGTCAGCTTCGTCGAGGACCCCGACGACCTCGATTCGTGGCGCGCCGCGGTGCGGCCCAACACCAAGGCGTTCTTCGCTGAGACCATCTCGAACCCGCAGAACGACATCCTCGACATCCCGAACGTCGCGGCCGTCGCGCACGACGCAGGCGTGCCGTTGATCGTGGACAACACCGTCGCCACCCCGTACCTGATTCAGCCGCTGTCCCACGGCGCCGACATCGTCGTGCACTCCGCCACGAAGTATCTGGGCGGACACGGCGCGGCGATCGCGGGCGTGATCGTCGACGGCGGCACCTTCGATTGGACCAACGGCAAGTTCCCCGGCTTCACCACGCCGGACCCCAGCTACCACGGTGTGGTCTTCGCCGAACTCGGCCCGCCCGCGTACGCGTTGAAGGCCCGCGTGCAGTTGCTGCGCGACCTCGGCTCGGCCGCCTCGCCGTTCAACGCGTTCCTGGTCGCGCAGGGACTGGAGACGCTGAGCCTTCGCGTTGAGCGTCATGTGGCAAACGCGCAGAAGGTCGCCGAATTCCTGGCCGGCCATCCCGATGTGATCTCGGTCAACTACGCCGGGCTGCCCACGTCGCCGTGGTACGAGCTGGGAAAGAAGCTGGCGCCTAAGGGAACCGGTGCCGTGCTGGCGTTCGAGCTGGCCGGAGGCATCGACGCGGGCAAGGCGTTCGTCAACGCGCTGACGCTGCACAGCCATGTCGCGAACATCGGCGACGTGCGGTCACTGGTGATCCACCCGGCGTCCACGACGCACGCCCAGCTCACCCCCGAAGAGCAGCTTGCGACGGGTGTGACGCCAGGACTGGTACGGCTCGCGGTCGGTATCGAAGGCATCGACGACATCCTTGCCGACCTGACGCAGGGGTTCGCCGCGGCCAAGCCGTTCAGCGCGTCCGGGGCAACGGACCCGAAGACAACGGCGGCGTTCTGATGACTGTCACCGACGTGAGTACCGCAACGCTGCCTGCCGAGGGTGAAGTCGGCCTGGTCGACATCGGCTCGCTGACTCTGGAGAACGGTGCCGTTGTCGACGACGTCACGATCGCGGTGCAGCGGTGGGGCGAGCTGTCGCCCAACCGCGACAACGTGGTCGTCGTGCTGCACGCCCTGACCGGCGATTCGCACGTCACCGGCCCCTATGGCCCAGGCGACGAGACAGAAGGCTGGTGGGAAGGCGTAGCCGGGCCCGGGGCACCGATCGACACCGACCGTTGGTGTGCGATCGCCACCAACGTGCTTGGCGGCTTTCGCGGGTCGACGGGGCCGAGCTCTACCGCACCCGATGGAAAGCCCTGGGGCTCAAGGTTCCCGTTGGTGTCGGTGCGCGATCAGGTCGAGGCGGACATTGCCGCGCTGGCCGCGCTCGGCATCACCGAGGTCGCCTCGGTGGTCGGCGGCTCGATGGGCGGGGCCAGGGCGCTGGAGTGGATCGTCAGCCACCCGGCCAAGGTGCGTTCGGCGCTGGTGCTGGCGGTCGGAGCACGTGCCACCGCCGATCAGATCGGCACCCAGAGCTCGCAGATCGCGGCGATCAAGTCCGACCCGAACTGGTGCAACGGTGACTACTACGGCACCGGCCGGTCGCCGGATCTCGGCATGGAGATCGCGCGCCGCTTCGCGCATCTGACATACCGCGGCGAAGCCGAACTGGACAGCCGGTTCGCCAACGATCCCCAGCGCGACGAGGACCCAGCAACAGGGGGTCGCTACTCGGTGCAGAGCTATCTGGAGCATCAGGGCCGCAAGCTGTTGAAGCGCTTCGACGCAGGCACGTATGTGGCACTGACGGAATCGTTGTCGAGCCATGACGTGGGGCGCGGCCGCGGCGGCGTGGAGGCGGCGCTGCGAGGCTGTCCCGTCCCGGTGGTCGTCGGCGGCATCACGTCGGACCGGTTGTACCCGCTGCGGCTGCAGGAGGAATTGGCGGAGCTGCTGCCGGGTTGTACCGAACTGAACGTGGTGGACTCTATCTACGGCCACGACGGCTTTCTGTTGGAGACCGAGGCGGTGGGCAAGCTGATTCGTCAGACACTGGAGTTGGCCGAGCGGTGACCCACTCCAGGCAGCAGCGTTCACTGTCGTTCGGCGCGGAGGCCGCGGCATACGAACGAGGCCGGCCGTCCTACCCACCCGAGGCGATCGACTGGCTGCTGCCTGACGATGCCGCCGATGTGCTCGACCTCGGCGCAGGTACCGGCAAGTTGACCACGCGGCTCGTCGAGCGGGGCCTCACCGTCGTCGCCGTCGATCCCATCCCGGAAATGCTCGAACTGCTGAGCAACTCGCTGCCCGATACACCTGCCCTGCTGGGCACGGCGGAAGAGATCCCGCTGCCCGACGACAGCGTCGACGCGGTGCTGGTGGCCCAGGCGTGGCACTGGTTCGACCGGGAGCTGGCCGGCAAGGAGATCGCGCGCGTGCTGCGGCCGGGCGGTCGACTGGGCCTGGTGTGGAACACCAGCGACGAACGGCTGGGCTGGGTCAAGGATCTGGGCCGCATCATCGGCCACGAGGACGACCCGTTTAGCCACAAGGTGACGCTGCCCGAACCGTTCACCGATGTCGAGCGTCACCAGGTCGAGTGGACGAGTTACCTGACGCCGCAAGCGCTTATCGACCTTGTCGCATCGCGCAGCTACTGCATCACCTCCCCTGAGAAGGTGCGTACCCGCAAACTGGATGAGGTGCGCGAGCTGTTGGCCACTCATCCGGCGCTGGCCAACACCAACGGCCTTGCGCTGCCTTACATCACGGTGAGCATCAGGGCGACGCTCTCATAGCGCCCAAACGGACAACCAGGCGCGAAAGTTCGAGTGAATCGCGCCATTTCGTCGATCTCGGCCGATTCAGCGTGTGACGTGCCACCGGCTGCCGGCGATCGCGGGCGGTGTCGTTCTGAGCGAAGGCTCGACGGCGTGCCACCCACCGATCCGGGGGCTCTGTCAGCGTCGCACAGGCATCCGCAGCCAGCTTTTCTGGGGTCCGCCCTAGCCCGGGGTGTCGACGTATACCTGATAGTCCAGTGAGGATCAGCCGTCCGGGCCGTTCTCCCACGACTGATCGAAGGCCACGCGGCTGATTTCGCGATCGTAGTCGGCCGCATCGAAGGACACACCGCGGTTCATCGGCACCTCCATCAGCCAGTCCCAGCGCACACGGTCGCCGTGGCGCGTGATCGTGATGTCGGTGGCTCCGCAGTCATATCTGCCGCACTCGCAGCGGGCGATCGGGGTGGTGCGCGGCTCGCAGGAAGCCACCAACCGATTAGTCGGAATGATCACGTGGTACGGATCCATCCCCAAACCGGCACCAGCAGAAGTCATTTCCACATCGTTGAGGTAGACCAGCACCTGGAACGCATTCGATCTTCTGGCTGCGGGACTTGCGGCTCGTTCCTCCCAATCACGCTGTTCGCTCTGATGTCAGGGCCGAAGATACGACGCTGACACCGAACCACCTCTGCAGCGCCGTAAGCAGCCGGTCCTCGTCGGCGGACTCGAAAGTGTCTGCCGCCCAGGCGACGTAGCCGTCGGGCCGGATCAGCATGGCACAGACCTCGACATCGTCGATGGCGCCGACCACGACGTCGACACGGTCGGTCCATCCGCTTGCGACGTCACGCACCGGTCGGCCGGACAGGTCGAGCAATACCGGACGACCCCGGTGAAGCAAGTCACTGATGCGGCGGCCGTCGTCGAGCGTCAGGTCGGGCGCCAGCCGCCCCGCCAGCCGGTGGTCGTCGCCGACGTCGTAGCGGACGTCGGAGCCGGCGAGCAGGTGTGCCATGTGTTCAGCGACGCTAGGTAACTGCAGTAGCTCCTTGAAAAGTTCTCGCAGCGCGGCGATCTCGGATCCGGGGCCGAAAAGGGCGGTCTGCGACATTGATTGCATCATCACCCGCTCCCCTACCGGAAACCGTTCGCCGTGGTAGGTGTCCAGCAGATCCGCGGGCGCCCATCCGTTTACCGCGGCGGCCAGTTTCCAGCCGAGGTTCATCGCGTCCTGCATACCGAGGTTCAAGCCGGGGCCGCCCATCGCGGAGTGCACATGCGCGGAATCACCGACCAGGAAGATGTTTCCCGCGCAGTACCGGTTGGCCTGCCGGGTGTTCTGCCCTGCGATGCGACGGAGCGCATGCGGTCCGTCGCCGGGGGGTGGCCCTATGGGCAGATCGACACCGAGGACCCGTCGAGCGCTGTCACGCAACTCGTCGAGCGTTATCGACTCGGAAGCCTCGGGTTGCTGATCGAACTCGATGGTGCCGACCATCGGCCTGCCGCGCTCCATTTCCGCGAAGATGAATCCGCCGTTGTCGAGGCGGTTGTGCCCCCACGGCAACGTGCCGAAGCCGGGAACGTCCAGACCGCCATTGGCGGAACGTATTTCGTCGGGAACGGTCACATGGGCGATGCGCGCCACGGTGTTGGACGTGTGGCCGGGAAAGTCGATGCCTGCCAGCTTGCGCACGGTGCTACGGCCGCCATCGGCGCCGACTAGGTAAGTGGCCTCGAGCGTATAGTCGCCACCCGGTGACGACACGCTCACAGTGGCACCGCCAGCGTCGGTCTGCACGCCGGTCAACTCGTGGCCCCACCGGACGTCGACACCCAGTTCGCGCGCTCGTTCGGCGAGCAGCCTGACCAGACGCGGCTGCTGCATAGGCAATCCGTACATCGGGTTTTCCCGCATCCCGAACAACGGCACCCGCATGCCGCTGAAGATCCACTCGTACATGGGCTTTGGCGGTTCATCTGAGCCGGTGAAGCTCTGGTAGAGCCCACGCATGTCGAGCATTCGCACCACCTGCCCGACCATGCCGTTGGCCTTGGGCTCATCGCTCGGCGCGAGTAACCGCTCCAGCACGACGGGATGCACGCCAGCCAGCGCCAGCTCGCACGCGACCATCAGCCCATTCGGGCCAGCGCCGGAAATGACTACGTCGACTCTGTTTTCGGTCATCGGGTTCTCCTCGGGGTTGGTTCGGGTAGGCCTGCCGACACGTCGGCGTAGCCGCGACGAAGGAGTTCGGTAAAGACCACGGGTGGATCGGCATTGGCATACGCCTCCATCGCCGTTTCACCGACCACCCGGACCACTGCGGCGACGAGTCGCGGGTACATATCGCGAACCGGGTCGGTGCCGGTGCGTCGCGCGATCGCCTCGACCCAGTCGGTGAACAGGTCCTTCGTCAACGCGGCGCGAAGATCCCGCGCGGACAGGAGATCGCGGAGCACGATCAACTCGTCCGGGGTCGGCCGCACGCCAGCGGCACCCTCGGCTTCTAGCGGCGCGAGCATTGCATGTGTGATCGCCGACCAGAGCGGCTCGTCGGCGGGCCGCTCCAGGAATGCCGCGAGGCTCTGCCGCGTTCGATCGATCTGCCGGAACGCAACCGCCTCGTACTTGCCAGTGAAGTAGTTGTTGAAGGTCCGCAGCGAGACGCCGGCCCTGTTGGCGATGTCTTCGCGGGTGACGTTCTCCAGCCCCCGCTCAAGCGCGAGCTCCAAAGCTGCGTCGCTGAGCGCCAAGCGGGTACCGAGCTTCTTGCGTTCCCGCAGCCCCAACGTGGTGGTCATGAAACCAGCGTAGCCAAATCTTGCACGGCAGGCAAAATTGCCCGACAGGCAGATTATAGCGGCGTCTGGGCATCATCGTGGCCCGGCGATCGAGCGCTGCGGTGGGCGCAGAGCGCGCTACCGGGTAGTTGTCGGTCGGTGAAGCCGGGCCAGAACGTTCGTGAGGAGGTGGTGGTGGCACCGGAGACACGAACACCCACCCCGACTCCATCATGTCGGGGGATCGTGGTCGAAGCCCGAGAGGCGAGCGCCGTATGCTACGGCGAAACTACTGCAGGGGCGGAACTACTTCTTCTTATGCGAGCCGGGCACCGCACCCTGTGCGGGCTTGGCCTTGGTTTGCGGTTCGGCCTTGTTGGGTCCGCGAGGATCGACCTTCTTTTCTTCAGCCATCACTCCATAGTAGAGGTGATTGCGATCGGCTAAATACTCTTTGGCTGAGTCGAGAAGCCTATTCGTTATTGTGCGGCGCGCTACGCAAAGTCAGTGCTGCATAAGCGAATTGGTACCGCTGGTCACGCGCGTGCAGCAGCTATGCCGACCACTACGTCGTGGCGGAGCGCGGGGTCAACGGTCAGATGCATGCCCAGCTCGGTGATCCTGCCGTCGAGCGGATGCCAGGCGCGGTCTGAAGGGTCGCGCCCCAGCAGCGGGTCGAGTGAGTCGATCGTCGGCTTCCATAGGGGGTCAGCCAGTTCCTGCCGGGGCCGACGACGAAGGCAAGTTCGAGCCTGACGGGTCCGGTTGGAAGTTCTGCCGGCCCGGCGACGGCGGTGTGGATCTGCTCTTTATAGGCGGGCTTCGTGTACGACGCGGTCGTTCTCGCGACCAGCACGTCCGTCGACGGCGGAGGCATCTCGCGGGCAGCTTGGATCCGCACGAACGACTGCTCGCTGTGCTGCTTCGTGCACCACACCGACACCAGACCGGGATCCTTCAGTTGAGAGGCGAGCGGGTACGCATAGTTGTCGAGGTCCGCCATGTCGAGCAGATCACGTCCAGTTGGGAGCCCAACATCGAGTCGGAGCGCCCACGGGCCGTCGATCCGCGACGCGGCAAGCAGCGCTTCCGCGTCGTCGAGAAACGCCCGCAGCCGAACCTGATCCGGATGGTCGGTCTGATTCCAGGACGCCAGCCGAGGCGAGACCCTCAGCTGATGGCTGTCGCCAGCGGGGCGGGCGTACCAGCGCATCGTCACACGGTAACGCCTGGGGATAACTGCTCTAGTCATGGCCAAAATGTCTATTTCGTCCGTAATGGCTAGAATGGACGCATGCCCACACTGACGTTCCGTAATCGCGACGGCGAGCTGGTCGACGTTCCGACCGTTGCCGCCACCCGCTTCAAGAACGAGTTCGGCGCGATCTTCGAGCAGGCCGCGCTGGGCGGCGCGGTCGCGATCACCAAACACAACACCCCGAAGGCGGTGTTGTTGTCCTACGCCGAATTCGAGGCGCTGACCAAGGCGAGCACGCCTGCGCTCGACGATCTTTCCGACGAATTCGACAGACTGCTGGAGAGCATGCAGACGCCGCAGTCAAAGGACGCGATGGCGTCGGCGTTCGACGCCACACCGGAGCAGCTCGGCCGCGCCGCGGTCAAGGCGGCCCGCGCCAAGCGTTAGCGCCTGCGCATGGCCCGCAAGGCCCAAGCGCCGCGCCTGTATGTCCTCGCCGGGGTCAACGGCGCAGGCAAGAGCAGCATCGGCGGCGCGACGATCCGGGTGTCCGGCGCGGACTACTTCAACCCCGACGAGGCGGCACGGAAGTTGATCGCGGCCAATCCCGGTCTCGATCAGACGAAAGCCAACGCCGCGGCGTGGCATCAGGGCAGACGGCTCCTCGAACGGGCGATCCGGGAACGCAAGGACTTCGCCTTCGAGACCACGCTCGGCGGAAGCACCATGCCGCGGCTGCTGACCGAGGCGGCCTCAGAGGGCTTCGAGGTACGCATCTGGTACGTCGGACTGGCCAGCCCGGATCTGCACATCGAACGCGTCCGCAACCGTGTGCGCGCCGGCGGTCACGACATCCCGGAGTCCAGCATCCGGCGGCGCTGGCGGCACAGCAGGCTGAACCTCGTGCAGTTGCTGCCGCACCTGAGCGAGCTTCGCGTCTACGACAACTCCGCAGATGCGGATCCCGCCGCCGGAAATGCGCCTCAGCCGGCGCTGGTGTTGCATCTCGACCACGGCGAGATCGTCGGACCTCCCGACCTGTCCTCGACGCCCGAGTGGGCCAAGCCGATCGTCGCAGCCGCACTCAAATTGGCTTGAACGCACGCGGCCGGTTCCCTATCGTGGCCGCCATGTTGGTTTCTTCGATGAGGTTGCGCACCGCCTAGCGGCGGATTTCACCTCACGGTCGACACATCCGCCGCCGCAGCAGCTTGTTCCAGCTACTCGCGGAGTTGTTGTGTCACACCCTCATTCAGGCCGGCACGAATACGGCCAGAACTTTCTACACGATCGCGGCGTTATCGACGCCATCGTGCAAACCGTCGCACGCACTGACGGGCCCATCATCGAAGTCGGCGCAGGCAACGGCTCGCTCACGGGTGCGTTGCAGAAGCTCGGCCGCCCGCTGACGGCGGGCTGATCACGATCCGACGGCGCGCTGACCCGCTCGTCGCACCTTCCGATCGCCGTCGCTACCAAGCCATGGTGCATCGGGTGTTCACCGGACGCGGTCATGGGATCGCGCAGATCCTCAACCGGCAGATGCCACGTGCCACGATTCGAAACTGGCTGCGCGACAACAAAGTTAAACCGATGGCGCTGCCGCGGGACCTGTCCGCCGCACAGTGGGCCGCGCTCTTCGTCGGGCTAACTGGTGCCTAATGGGTCGATCGTCCATGCGATGTAGATCATGGCCGCGCTGACCGACGCGGTGGTGACGAAATCGACGGTCCTGCTGCGCACCGCCAGCAGGCCTACCCTGTCCTCGGGCAGCGCCAGCCGAAACGCCGCCGCAACGCCGACGCCGATGGCGAGCACCAGCCCGCCACGTCGCCAGTAACCGGCGACCACCAGGCCGAACGCCGCCACGATGATCAGGCCGACCAGCAGTATCGGCCACTGCCCGCCAAAAATCTTGCGGGCGAACTCCTTGAGCGTCACGCGCGCGCGAGGGCTTCGGCTCGCTCGACCACGTTCGTCAGCAGGAACGCCCGCGTCAGCGGACCCACACCGCCGGGGTTGGGCGACACGTGGCCCGCGACCTCCCACACATCGGGATGCACGTCGCCGACCAGCTTGCCTGCGTCGTCGCGAGAAACACCGACATCGACCACGGCCGCGCCGGGACGCACCATCTCCGCGGTCACCATATGCGGCACGCCGGCGGCGGCGATGATGATCTCGGCTTCACGCGCGAGCTGCGGCAGGTGCCGAGTTGCGGTGTGGCACAGAGTCACTGTCGCGTTCTCCGACCGCCGGGTGAGCAGCAGCCCGAGCGGCCTGCCGACCGTGACACCACGGCCGATCAGCACGACCTGGGCACCCGCGATCTCCACCTCGTAGCGGCGCAGCAGATGTACGATGCCGCGCGGGGTGCACGGCAGCGGGGCGGGCTCGTTGAGTACCAGCCTGCCGAGGTTGGTCGGATGCAACCCGTCGGCGTCCTTGCCGGGATCGACGCGTTCCAGTGCAGCGTTCTCGTTGAGGTGCTTCGGCAGCGGCAGCTGCACGATGTAGCCGGTGCACTCGGGGTTGGCGTTGAGCTCGTCGATGGTCTCGTCGAGCTTGGCCTGGCTGATGTCGGCGGGCAGATCGCGCCGTATCGAGTTGATGCCCACCTTCGCACAGTCGGCGTGCTTGCCCCGCACGTACGCCTGCGAGCCGGGGTCGTCGCCGACCAGCACTGTGCCCAGGCCCGGCGTGCGTCCCTCGGCGGTCAACGCCGCAACCCGTTCGGAGAGGTCGACGAAGATCTCGTCACGCGTGGCCTTGCCGTCCAATGTGATCGCACCCACGGCAGTCATTGTGGCAGGCTCCCCTGCTATGAACACTCAGCCCAATGTGTTCACCCCGGCCAAGCTCGGCCCGGTGACGCTGCGCAATCGCATCATCAAGGCGGCGACGTTCGAGGCGTCCACGCCGAACGCACTCGTCACCGACGACCTGATCGAGTTCCACCGGCTGCCCGCAGCGGGCGGTGTGGGCATGACGACGGTCGCCTACCTGGCGGTGACACCAGGCGGCCGCACCCAGGGAAAGCAGATCTGGTGGCGTCCCGAGGCGATCCCCGGACTGCGCCAGCTGACCGACGCCATCCATGCGGAAGGCGCTGCCATCAGCGCACAGATCGCACATGCCGGCCCGGTCGCCCACGCCCGCTCGAACGACGCCGAAGCGCTGGCCCCGATGACGAGCAAGTACGCAAGGGCGGCCCGTCGTGACGACATCGCCGACGTCGTCGCGGCGCATGCCACCGCGGCCCGCTTGGCCATCGAGGCGGGGTTCGATGCGGTCGAGGTTCACCTCGGCCACAACTACTTCGCCAGCTCTTTCCTGAGCCCGCTGATCAACCAGCGCGACGACGAGTTCGGTGGCTCGCTGCAGAACCGCGCGAAGGTTGCACGCAGCGTGGCCGAAGCGGTGCGGTGCGCCGTCGAGGACACCGGAGCGGGCAGGATCGCGGTGACTGCCAAGCTCAACATGGCGGACGGAGTGGATGGCGGGATCACGGTCGAGGAGTCACTTCAGACGGCGAAATGGCTGCAGGACGATGGCTGTCTGGACGCGATCGAACTCACTGCGGGAAGTTCGTTGGTAAACCCGATGTACACGTTTCGAGGCGGCGCGCCGGGCAAGGATATTCCCGCCATTGCCAAGGTCGTCCGCGAATACCCTTACTACGACGCATATCTGCTGAGCGATGCCCGCCTGTTCCGTGCCGAGCTGACGATTCCGCTGATCCTTCTGGGCGGCATCACCAACCGGGAAACCATGGATCTGGCGATGACTGAGGGATTCGACTTCATCGCGATGGGGCGAGCCCTGCTCGCCGAACCCGACCTGCTGAACCGCATCAAAGCCGACGGCGACGCGCACACCGTGACATCGGTCTGTACGCACACCAATGAATGCATGGCGACGATCTACAGCCACACCCACTGCGTGGTCACCGGATCACCGGACCGGGTTGCAATCGGCTAACCCCCGGCCGATTGCCGCGGCTCGACGAACGCGACCATCGGCTCCTTGCGAACCACCCATCCCCAACCTTCGAGGATCATCAGTTCCTTCGCCGAGAAGATGTACGTGACGTCGGCGTTGTGGGCGACGTATTTTTCGTCCTGCATCACGGCGCCAGCGACGTCGATCTCGGAACCGTCCTTCAGCCGGACGCCGCGATACTCGTAATGCCCGCGGGGGTCGACGCAGATCGCCACCAGCGACTGTTGGGTCCGGCCGACGGCAATGGCGGACTTCGATGAGTCGCATCGGGCAGCCGTGTCGATGAATCCCCGATCGTCCGTCTGCAGCGATCCGGGTTCCGCATGCGCCTTCGACAGCAAGTCCGCCGAAGGCAGCGTGACGATGAGCGCGATGCACAGCATGAACACCGGGCGCATCGCTCGGCTCAGTTTGCCGTGCCGCCATGTTGTGGCCCTCGCAGACCGCATGCCTTACCAGATCACGAACGGCCTTGCGACAGTGCGCGACGCGCCGTAGGTAAGGCCAAGAAGTTAACTAGACGGTATAAGTGCCCGCGCGCCTCCTCGCTCGCCAGGGAATAGGCTCGCTCCAGCGGGCGTAAATACGGGGCGTAGCCGACAGATGAGGATGGCGATGAAGATCGGAATCTCGACGTTTGTCACCGACGACGGCATCGACACGGTGTCACTGGCACGTGCGATCGAAGAACGTGGGTTCGACTCACTGGTCATTGCCGAACACACGAATATCCCGGCGAGCCGTGAATCCGCGTACCCGCTCGGGGGCGACCTGCCGCAGCAGTACTACCGCACGCTGGACCCGTTCGTCACGCTGGCCGCCGCGGCCGCGGTGACATCGAGGATCGAGCTGGTCACGGGGATTGCGCTGCTGATCCAGCGCGATCCCATCATCACCGCGAAAGAGGCCGCCAGCATCGACCTGATCTCCGGCGGCCGGTTCGTTTTCGGGGTCGGCGCAGGCTGGAATCTCGAGGAGATGCGCAACCACGGCACGGACCCGAAGACGCGCGGCACACTGCTGGACGAACGGATCGAAGCCATCAAGGCGTTGTGGACCGATGAGCCCGCCGAATACCACGGCAAGTACGTCGACTTCGACGCCACCTACCTCAAGCCCAAACCCGTCCAGCAGCCACATCCGCCGATCTTCATCGGCGGCGATTCCGATGCCACGGTCAAACGCGTCATCCGGCACAACGCCGGCTGGATATCGAACCCCTTCCCGGTGGACGCCCTGAAGAAGCGAATCGACCAGATGCGCGACGGGGCGGGCCGCGACGTTCCGTTGGCGATGTTCGGCACTCCCCCGAAGCCCGACTACTGGCGCGCCGTGGAAGACCTGGGTTTTGACCAGGTTGCACTGTTGCTGCCGACGTTGCCCACGAACGAGTCACTGCGAATCCTCGACGAATACGCCGCCAAGGTCGACGAATATCGCGGTTAACCCGACGGTATGAGTGCGCGCGCGCAGTCCTCGACGATCGGGTCCGCACTCGCGGGGATGGCATGTCGCGCGATGAGGTGCCTGCGTACGACCGCATACGGGATGTCGATCAAAGCTGCGTTGACACGATCCGCGTCTGCGGACACGTCGGCCAGGGCTGCGTGCAGGGCGCGGTGCAGACGCTTCCGACGGCGGGTCAGTTCGACCGGCCAGTCGGCGGCACCCGCCGGCGGTGAGCATCACGGCGCTGCCGACATGATCACCGAAGTGTGGGCCGGATCGCGTCCCGTTTACGAGATGCGTGTCGAGCCACACGACTACCTACACGTTGACGACGAGCGGGTGGTGGTGCTCGGCCGGTACTGGGGCCCGGCCCGCGACGGCGGTTCGGCCGTGGACGCCGTCTTCGCCCACATCATCACCACGCGCGGTGGCCAGATCGCAGCGTTGCAACAGGTCACCGACACCGCCAGGTAGGGCATAGAGCCGACGTCCTGACGCGCGATCGGACCAACACTGCATCTGGCCGGAGGACCGATAGAGTCGGTGCCGATGAGCCGACCAAATCCGCCCGCGCTGACCGTTCGGTACGAGGGCTCAACGCGCACGTTCGCGCCAGGCAACGATGTTGTGGTCGGCCGTGACCTCCGCGCCGATGTCCGCATCGCACACCCGCTGATCTCGCGCGCCCACCTCGTGCTGCGATTCGACCAGGGCCGCTGGGTCGCGATCGACAACGGCAGCCTCAACGGCATGTACGTCAACGGCCGCCGCGTGCCGGCCGTCGACATTCACGACGGCATGAACGTCAACATCGGCAATCCCGACGGCCCCGCCCTGACCTTCGAGGTGGGCCGCCATCAGGGCTCGGCGGGCACGCCGCCGCAGACCACCTCGGTGCCGGTCGCATCGCGCTCCGGCACAGCATGGCCGAACCAGCCACCGCAGCCACCGACTACAACGCGCCCGCCGAGCACCTCTCACCCGCAGCAGCCGATGTACCCGTCCGGACCCCAGCAGCGATACCCGTCGGGTCCGCAGGCCTATCCGAGTGGCCCGCCGTCCTACCCGAGCGGCCCGTCTGCGTATGCGTCGAGCCCGTCGCAGCCGGTCCGGCCGACCCCGGCGTCGCAACAGTCGATCGCGGCGCCCAGCCTCGAATCCGTCACCCAGATGGGTCCGACGGCCGCGCCGCGCTCGAGCGACGGCAACCTCGCGACGAGCATGCTGAAGATCCTGCGGCCGGGACGCACCGCCGACGTGTCTGCGGGCGCGATCAAGATCGGCAGGGCCACCGACAACGACATCGTCATCCCCGATGTGCTGGCCTCGCGCCACCACGCCACGCTGGTGCCAACGGCGGGCGGCACCGAGATCGTCGACAACCGAAGCATCAACGGCACGTTCGTCAACGGTGCGCGGGTCGAGTCGGCGATGCTGAACGACGGCGACACGGTCACCATCGGCAACATCGACCTGGTCTTCCGTGGCGGCACGCTGGTTCGCCGCACCGAGACCGAGGCCGCGACCCGCACCGGCGGCCTCGAAGTGCATGGCGTCACCTGGACCATCGAGAACAACAAGACGCTGCTCGACAACATCTCCCTCGCGGCGCGGCCAGGCACACTGACAGCCATCATCGGGCCGTCGGGTGCGGGTAAGTCGACGTTCGCACGATTGGTGGCCGGCTACACCCATCCGACGACGGGCACGGTCTCGTTCGAAGGCCACAACATTCACGCCGAATACGCCTCGCTGCGGTCCCGAATCGGCATGGTGCCGCAGGACGACGTCGTGCACGGCCAGCTGACGGTCAACCAGGCGCTGATGTACGCGGCCGAACTGCGGCTGCCGCCCGATACCAGCAAGGAAGACCGAGCCCAGGTCGTCGCGCAGGTGCTCGAGGAACTGGAGATGACCCGGCACGCCGACACGCGGGTCGACAAGCTTTCCGGCGGGCAGCGCAAGCGCGCGTCAGTGGCCATGGAACTGCTGACCGGCCCGTCGCTGCTGATCCTCGACGAGCCGACCTCCGGCCTCGACCCGGCGCTGGACCGGCAGGTGATGACGATGCTGCGCCAACTCGCCGACGCGGGCCGCGTGGTGCTGGTCGTCACGCATTCGCTGACCTACCTCGACGTGTGCGATCAGGTGCTGCTGCTGGCCCCCGGCGGCAAGACGGCGTTCTACGGGCCGCCCAGCCAGATCGGTCCGTCGATGGGCACCACCAACTGGGCCGACATCTTCAGCGCCGTCGCCGGTGACCCCGACGCCGCAAACAAACGATTCATCGCCCAGCACGGGCCGCCACCACCGCAGCCGCCCGCGCAGAAACCCGCCGACCTCGGTCAGCCGACGAAAACCAGTCTGCGACGGCAGTTCTCGACGATCGCTCGTCGCCAGATGCGGCTGATCGTGTCCGATCGCGGTTACTTCCTCTTCCTGGCGCTGCTGCCGTTCATCATGGGTGTGCTGTCGCTTTCGGTGCCCGGCGACGTCGGGTTCGGTGTCCCCGTTCCTGCGATACAGGGTGGCGAGGCGCCCAACGAACCCGGACAGATCCTGGTGCTGCTCAACGTCGGCGCCATCTTCATGGGCACGGCCCTCACGATCCGCGCGCTCATCGGTGAGCGAGCGATCTTCCTGCGCGAGCAAGCCGTCGGGCTGTCCACATCCGCGTACATCTTGGCCAAGGTCTTCGTCTTCGCGCTATTCGCGTTGCTGCAGTCGGCGATCGTCGTCGGCATCAACGTGTGGGGAAAGAAGTGGGGTCCGGGGGCCGTGACCAGCGGCGCGGTGATACCCCCTCGGACCCTGGAGCTGTACGTCGATGTCGCGGCCTGCTGTGTGGCAGCGGCGATGACCGGCTTGGCGCTCTCGGCGCTGGCCAAGTC
>Ga0163161_10000437_pt1 | contig 34788 bp, 28 predicted proteins | sample S45metaG_FD_129847 | JGI IMG/M metagenome (GOLD analysis project Ga0163161, IMG submission 129847) | Switchgrass rhizosphere microbial communities from Kellogg Biological Station, Michigan, USA - S4-5 metaG | ecosystem: Host-associated > Plants > Roots > Rhizosphere > Soil | place: USA... | reverse complement strand
TCGCGCGAGAAGTTCGGCATGACGCCGGCCGAGTACGCCGAAGACCTGGGCTGGGTCGGCCGCGACGTGTGGCACGCGCACTGCGTGAAGCTCGACGAAGCCGGCATCGCGCTCTTCGGGCGCACCGGCACGGGCGTGGCGCATTGCCCCTGCTCGAACATGCGGCTGGCCTCGGGCATCGCGCCCATCGGGGCGATGCGGCGCGCGGGCGTGCCCGTTGGCCTGGGCGTGGATGGCAGCGCGTCGAACGACGGCGCGCACATGCTCGGCGAAGCGCGGCAGGCCATGCTGCTGCAGCGCGTGGGCTACGGCCCCGCGGCGATGACGGCGCGCGAGGCACTGGAGATCGCAACGCTCGGCGGTGCGCGCGTGCTCGGGCGCGACGACATTGGCGCGCTGGCGCCCGGCATGTCGGCGGACGTCGTGGCTTTCGACATGCGCGGCGTGGCGCATGCGGGGGCGTGGCATGACCCGGTCGCGGCGCTGGTGTTCTGCACGCCGGCGACCACCGCATTGGGCGTGATCAATGGCGAGGTCCGCATCCGGGACGGACGCTTCACGACGCTGGAATTGCCGCCCCTGCTGGCGAGGCACCGCGAGTTGGCGCGCACGCTGTACGACAGCGCCCGGCATCCGCACACGGCCCCGTGACAGACAGACAGACAGACAGACATCGAATGTGTACCTTTGAATTACGCGCGTGAACCCTGATTGCCAAGCCTCGGGCCGCTCCGCAGAATCCGCCCACTAAATAGAACGGGCGTTCGATTCAGCAGGCAGAAGGCCGATCCCCGGATCGGTCTCCCGAGATTCATAACAACAGGGCCTCCCCGATGAAGCGCAGAGACATCCTCAAGTGGTCCGCCTCGGCGGGCGGTCTGGGCCTGCTGGCCGGCAAGCCTTCCACCGCATCGGCCGCGCTGCCAGTGCTCAAGCCGACACTGCCACAGAAGATCGATCCGATCAGCGCCACGCTGCGGCGGCTCGAACTGGTCGGGCGGCAGGCGACCTACCTCTGGACCGAATCGCACATCAACCTCGCGGGCGTGCCGATGGGCGCGGTGGTGCCGGTGGGCGAGTTGCCGGCCGTGGAGCACCAGCTGAAGACGGTGTCGAAAGCGGTTGAGGCCGTGACCAACTTCGCGGCCTCGTTCGCCACCAGCGCGCTCGCGTCGGGCAGCCTGCAATCGCTGGACAACCTGCGCACGCGCATCGCCGGGCTGCAGGCCACGTTCGACCAGCTGGCCGCGCAGAACGCGGGCCTCCTTTCGCTGCCGGCGGCAGTGCTGGCGCTGCTGGGCACGCTCACGAGCAGCCTGGGCGACGTGGGCACGCAGCTCAAGCAGATTCACCACGACCTGCTCTCGCAAGGACCGCTGGGCGCGCTGAACGGCCCCAAGACGCTCGCGCAGTACGACGCGCTGTTCGTCACCATCGAGAGGCCGTCGATCTCGCAGATCCTGCACGACAACGACCTGTTCGCGGCCATGCGCGTCGCGGGGCCGAACCCGACGCTGTTTCAGCGGGCCACGTCGCTGCCGACCAAGTTCCCGCTGGGCAACGCGCAGTACCAGCAGGTCATGGGCGCCAACGACAGCCTCGCTGATGCGGCCGCCGCGGGCCGGCTCTACCTGCTGGACTACGAAGGCCTCGGCGACATGGCGCCGGTCGGCCCGGTCGTGAAGCCGCTCACGGGCACGGGCTACGTCTACGCGCCAATCGCCCTCTTCGCGCGCCCGAAGAACGGCCGCTCGCTCGTGCCGGTCGCCATCCAGTGCGGGCAGGACCCGGTGCAGAACCCGATCTTCCTGCGCGCCGACGACACCACGAACCCCGAGGCCTACTGGACCTGGCAGTCGGCCAAGACCACGGTGCAGGTGGCCGACTTCAACTACCACGAGATGTTCGTGCACCTGGGCCGCACGCACCTGATGTCCGAGGCCTTCGCGATGGCCACACAGCGCCAGCTCGCGACCGCGCATCCGCTCAGCCGCCTGCTCTCACCGCACCTCGAAGGCGCGATGTTCATCAACGAGTTCGCCACGCTGATCATCATGGCGCCGCTGACCACGGGCGACGTGATCCTCACCGCGCCCATCGAGACGCTGCAGCGCGAGTGCGGCCGCGACCGCCTCGCCTACGATTTTTACGACCGCATGATGCTGCCCAACGACCTGCGCACGCGCGGCGTGGACGACACGACGGCACTGCCCGACTACCCCTACCGCGACGACGCGCTGCTGGTGTGGAACGCCATCGCGCAGTGGGTGGCCGACTACGTGGCCGTGTACTACCCGAGCGACAGCGACGTGACCGGCGACTACGAGCTCAAGGCTTGGGCCACAGAGCTGGCGACCACCGGCAAGGTCAAGGGCTTTCGCGCCATCACCACGCGCGCGCAACTGGTCGACGTGCTCACCGCGATCATCTTCAACACCAGCGCGCAGCATGCGGCGGTGAACTTCCCGCAGTATTCGGTGATGACCTATGCGCCCTTCAGCGCAGGCGCGGGCGGCACGCCAGCGCCGGTCACCAGCACGGGCCAGAACGAAGCGAGCTGGTCGCAGATGCTGCCTTCGCGGCTCGCGGCGCAGGAGCAGATCCTGCTGTTCCACATCCTCGGGGGCGTGTACTACCGGCCGCTCGGCGAATACAAGGACAACATCTTTCCGCACCTGCCGGTGCTGCTGGACCCTGCCGTCGCGGGGCCGGGCGGGCCGCTGGAGCGGTTTCGCACGGCGCTCGCGGGCATCGAGAACACCATCCGCCAGCGCAACACCACGCGCGCGCGGCCTTACGAGCACCTGCTGCCGAGCCGCATCCCGTCGAGCACGAACATCTGACGACGCTTCAGCGCCGCATGGTGTCCAGTTGCGTGACAGGCGCGCTGTCGTTGCCCCACGAGCCGCGGATGTAGGTGAGCACCGCCGCCACTTCCGCAGCATCGAGCACCTGCCCGAACGGCGGCATGCCGTAGGGGCGCGGGTTGCCCGCCGTCGATGGCAGGAAGCCGCCATGTGACACCACCTGGATGAGATTGGTCGGCGGCGACATGTTCACCGCGCGATTGCCAGCGAGCGGCGGGTAGGCGCCGGTCGCGCCCTGGCCCTGGTCGCCGTGGCAGTAGGCGCAGCGCTGGTCGTAGATCTTGCCGCCGCGCGCCATCGTGCCGGCGTCGCGGCGGATGGGCGTTGACGTGCGTGCAGGCTCGTCGGGCTTGGGCACATCGGGCAGGTCTTTCAGGTAGCCCGCCATCGCCGTGAGGTCCGCCTCGCTCAGGTGCTGCGTGCTGCGGAACACCACGTCGGCCATCGGTCCCATCACCGAGCCGCCCGGCGCGGTGCCGGTCTTGAGCAGTGCCACCACGTCGGCCGTGGGCCACGCGGCCACGCCAGCCTGGTGCTTGTCGGTGAGCGACGGCGCATACCAGTTCTCCACCGCGATCAGCCCGCCCGAGAGGCCGAGCCTGGTCTCGGTCGCGCCCAGCGAATTGCGCGTGCCATGGCAGGCGATGCAATGGCCGAGGCCGTCGACGAGGTAGGCGCCGCGGTTCCATTCGGCCGGCTTGCCCGCGTTGGCGACGAAGGGCTCGGGCTTGAACGAGAGCGCGCGCCACACGGCCAGCGCGGCTTGCGTGTCGTAGGGAAAGCGCAGCCGGTGCGCGAGGTTCGGCGCGGGTGCGGGCGCGACGGTACGGAGGTACGCGTAGATGGCGTCCGAGTCCTCGCGCGTCACCTTGGTGAAGTTGGGGTACGGGAACGCGGGATAGAGCAGGCGCCCATCCTTGCTGCGGCCGTTGTGCATCGCGCGCCAGAAATGCGCGTTGCTCCAGCTACCGATGCCGCTCTTGGCGTCGGAGGTGAGGTTGCTCGAGTAGATGGTGCCGAAGGGCGTTTCCAGCGGCAAGCCACCCGCATAGGGCTGGCCGCCTCGCGTGGTGTGGCAGCCCGCGCAGTTGCCGGCCAGCGCGAGGTAGCGGCCGCGTTCGACCTGTTGGGGCGTGGCCTCGAAGGCTTGTGCTTGCTCGGGCAACGGGTCTTCGCCGCGGAGGTTCATCGCCACGAGCGCGCCAGCGCAAACGGCCGCGAGCACGATGAGGGTCAAGAGCGTCCAGCCGAGGTGTCGCAGTTTCATAGCGGGCTCACTTCGGCATGCCGCCGCAGGCCACACGCTGCGATCCAGGCGACGGTGCGGGCAACGAAGCCGCGGGCTTGGTGTTCGCCGGCATCGGCTGCACCGCCAGCCAGCTTGCGACCGCGTTGATGTCGGCCGTGGTCATGCGGCGGCCGACCTCGGCCATGCAATCGGGCGCCATCGCATGCCGCTCGCTCGTAAGCCACGCGCCAAGTTGCGAGGACACATAGAGCCGCGGCAGTCCGAGCAACCCGGGGATCGCAGGCTGCACGCCGGTGAGCGCCGCGCCATGGCATTGCACGCAGGCCGGGATGCCGCGTGCCGCATCGCCTTCGAGCGCGAGCTTGCGGCCGCGCTGCAACTGGTCGGGCGTCGCATCGCTGTTGGGGGAGATCGGCGGGTACGGCAGGTCGAGCCCCGCGAAGTACTCGGCCATCTCGCGCAAGTAGGTGTCCGAGAGGTGCTGCACCATGTACGCCATGTCGGCGTTGAAGCGGCGGCCGTCGCGAAAACTCACGAGCTGGTTGAAGAGGTAGCCCGCGGGCTTGCCGGCCAGGCGCGGAAAGAAGCCCGCGTTGGTAGTCGCGCCTTCGCGGCCGTGGCAGGCGATGCAGGCGGCCACGCGCTGTTCGATGGTGTCGGGCACGGTGGCCGGCGGCGCGGCGCTCGCCACGCCCTGCACGAGAAACAGCAGCGCGAGCGCGAAGGAGCGGAGACCGGCCGTCATGTGCCGGCCACGAAGCGCGCCAACGTGATCAGGCCCACGACCAGCAACAGCACCACGAACAGCGCGACGCCGATCAGCGGCAGGATGCCGACCTGCGCGGTCCGCTTGTCGGCGTCGGCGCGGCGGCCGCCCAGCCCGATGAAGCTCCAGAGAACGGCGCGCACCGCGCGCATGAGATTGGACATGCACCGACTGTGCCCCAGAACGCCCCGAAAAAACAGATGCAGATCCCGCCCGAATCACCGGTGCAGATAAAGTCCGAGCCAATGACGAAGCACACGCCATGAAACGTTACGAAGCCCTGGCCGCCGACATCGAAGCCTCGATCCGCAACGGCACCCTGAAGACCGGCGACCGCCTGCCCTCGGTGCGCCACACCGGCCAGAGCCGCGGGGTCAGCGCATCGACGGTGTTCCAGGCCTACTACCTGCTGGAGGCGCGCGGCCTCGTGCGGGCGCGCGACCGCTCGGGCTATTACGTCACGGGCGGTGGCCTGCGCGATGCACCGCCCGAATCCACCCTCACCTCCCGCCCCGCGGACGGTCCCATGTCGCTCGACGTCAGCGACCGCGTGTTCGACATCCTCGAAGCCAGCATGTCGCGCAAGGTGGTGCCCTTCGGCTCGGCGTTTCCGAGCCCGCTGCTCTTTCCGCTCGCGCGGCTCGGCCAGTTCATGGCGGCGAGCGCCAAGTCGCTCGACCCGTGGAGCACGGTGGACGACCTCACGCCCGGCAGCGCGGCGCTGCGGCGGCAGATCGCGCTGCGTTACCTCGCTGATGGCATGCAGGTGCCGACCGAGGAGATCGTCATCACCAACGGCGCGCTCGAGGCGCTCAACCTGTGCCTCGCGGCGGTCACGCGGCCGGGCGATGCGGTGATCGTCGAATCGCCCACCTTCTATGCCGCGCTGCAGGCGCTGGAGCGCATGGGTCTGAAGGCCATCGAGGTGCCGACGCATCCGGGCGAAGGCATCGACCTCGGCGCGCTCGAGCAGGCCATTGCGGCGCACCAGCCCAAGGCCTGCTGGCTCATGACGACCTTCCAGAACCCGCTCGGCAGCCTGATGCCCGATGCGAAGAAGAAGGCACTGGTTGAACTGCTCGCGCGCCATGAGTTGCCGCTGATCGAGGACGACGTGTACGCCGAGCTCTACTTCGGCGACCGCAAGCCCGCGCCGGCCAAGGCCTTCGACACCCAGGGGCTGGTGCTGCATTGCTCGTCGTTCTCGAAGTGTCTCGCGCCGGGCTACCGCATCGGCTGGACATCGGCTGGGCGCTTCGCGCGCAAGGTGGCGCGGCAGAAGCTCACGTCCACGCTCAGCACCTCGGCGCCCGCGCAGCTTGCGCTCGCGGCGTACCTGGAGAAAGGCGGCCTCGACAAGCACCTGCGCAAGCTCCGCCAAACGCTCGCGATGCAGCAGGCGACCTTCGCGCAGGCGGTGGGGCATTACTTTCCCAAGGGCACGCGCGCCACGCGGCCGCTGGGTGGCTATTTCCTGTGGGTCGAATTGCCGGCGCAGGTGGACGCGCTCGACATCCATCGCAAGGCGCTCGCGCTCGGCATCAGCGTCGCGCCGGGCCCGATCTTTTCAGCGACGCGCGCCTTCACGCATTGCCTGCGCCTGAACTACGGCCACGCGTGGAACGCGCAGAGCGAAAAAGCTATGCGGACACTGGGCCGGCTGGTGTCCGAAGCCGCAGCTGGTACAGCCTGAACAGCAGGAACGACGCGATGCAGAGGTTCAGCAGGTTCCAGCCGATGCCGGTGACGAAAGCCGCGTGGTAGCTGCCGGTCAGGTCGAACACCTTGCCCGACATCCACCCGCCCAGCGCCATGCCGAACAGCGAGAACATCAGCACCGTGCCCACGCGCGCACCGGCTTCCTTCAGCGGAAAGTGCTCGCGCACGATGATCGCGTAGGCTGGCACGAGGCCGCCCTGGAAAAGCCCGAACAGCGCCGAGATCACATAGAGCGACACCAGCCCGTCGAAGGGCAGGAACAACAGCAGCGCAATGCACTGCAGCACGCCGCCCAGCAGCAGCGTGCGGAGACCTCCGATGCGGTCGCAGACGGCGCCCGACACCAGCCGGCTCACCACGCCGAAGCCGAGCATCAGCGACAGCATCATCGCGCCCTGCGTAGGCCCATAGCCGAGGTCGCCGCAGTAGGCCACGATGTGCACCTGCGGCATCGCCATCGCGACGCAGCAGGCCACGGCTGCAACGCAGAGAAGGCCTTGCGCCGTCGTCGTGCTCAGGCCGAAGGGCCGTGTCACGTCGCGCGGCGCCGTTGCATTCGATGCATTGCCGACCGGCGCAGCGGCCACTGCCGGTGGCCGCGCGCGGAAGAAGAGCGCGAGCAGCGCCATCGCGATGCCGCAGAAGATGCCCATGCCGATGTAGGTCTGGCGCCAGCCGACCGTCTCGATGAAGTGCTGGGCGATGGGCGGCCAGATGGCGCCGGCCACGTAGTTGCCGCTCGCGCACACCGCCACCGCGATGCCGCGCCGCTTGATGAACCACAGTGAGGTGTCGGCCACCAGCGGTGCGAACGCGGCCGAACTGCCGAGCAGGCCGACCAGCAGGGCCTGCGCGATGGTGAACGAGACGATGCCGCCCGACAGTCCCGTGGCGATGTAGCCCGCGCCGAGAAAAACCGAGCCCATCAGGAGCGGCCACATCACGCCGAAGCGGTCGGCCAATTTGCCCATGAGCACGCCGCCGAAACCGAAGCCGAGCATCAACCAGGTGTAGGGCAGCGAGGCATCGGCACGGTCGATGCCGAACTCGGCCTGTACCGCGGGGAGCATCACCGAGACCACGTACATGCCGCTGCTGCCGACCGTCATGATCAGCAGCGTGAGCGCCAGGCGCAGCATGGCGTAGCGCGAATCCGCTGTGTGGTCGGTTGTCTCTGAAGTCTTCGTCATTGTTTTTCCCCGCAACGAGGATACCCCTCGGCACGGAGATGCGAGCGCGCAATGGCCGGCGACGCGGAGCCGCCTTCGCGCGCGAGGCGCGTATCAGCCCGCCAACACGACCGGCAGCACGACGTTCGCCGAAGCCTTGGGCATCGGCCCACCCGGCTTGGGCTTGTCGTCGCAACCGGCCGCGATGAGGCCGATGCAGAACAGAAGAGCAAGTGCTGTGCTTCTCATCCGGCGGATGCTATGCCTGCCGCCTTGCCAGTCAAGTCGGACACCGCGCCGACAAGGGCCTGTCGGCTACCGGCTTCTCCAGGCCTGCGTGCGCTTGAGCGCCCAGTGCCCGGCCAGCGCGAAGACGCCGCGCCCGATCGCTGCCGTGAGCATGATCAAGGAAGCCATGGCGGCCGCGGGCGCCACGTCGCCGGCGTCGTCCATGTTGAGCACGGCAATGGCGGCCAGCGTGGTCTGCGGCGAATAGAGGAACACCACGGCCGACACGGTGGTCATCGCGTTGACGAAGAAATAGCCGCCCACGTTGAGCACGGTCGGCAACGCCACCGGCAGGTGCACGCGCCACAGCGTGTGCCAGAACGGCACGCCCATCGATTCGGACACCAGCTCGTACTCGCGGTCGAGCTGGCGCAGCGCGGTGAGCGAGGTGAGGTGCGCCACCGAGAAGAAGTGCGCCACCGTGCAGATGACCAGGATCGTCATGCCGCCATAGAGACCGTTCAGCGGATTCGAGGGCGAGATGAAGAAGAAGATGTAGCCCACGCCCAGCACCAGCCCCGGCACCGCGAGCGGCAGGTTGGCGAGCAGGTTGAGCAGTTCGCGCAGCAGGCCGAAGTGGCGCGGCTTCTCCACGAGGTAGGCCGAGACGAAGGTGACGAGCGCGCCCGCCACCGCGGCGCACAGCGCGAGCCGCAGCGAGTTGAAGTAGCTGCCCCAGCCGCCGCCATCCATGTTGCTGAAGTCGTAGTTCTTCAGCGATGGCGTGAGCTTGTAAGGCCAGTAGGTGGCGAGCGATGCGAACACCGCCATGCCGATCATCACGAGGATGGCGCAGGCCGTGAGCGTGCAGAACACGAGCAGCGCACGGTCGCGCGTCTTCACGGGCTCCGGTTGATAGGGCGTGGCGCGTGCCGAGAGCGCCGCGGCCTGCTTGCTGCGAACGTAGCGCTCGACGAGGAAGGACAGCACCGCCGGAATCAGCAGCACGAGCCCGACCACCGCGCCCATCTGGAAGTTCTGCTGGCCGACCACCTGCTTGTAGATGTCGGTCGCGAGCACGCCGGTCTGGCCGCCCACCACCTTGGGCACACCGAAGTCGGTGATGACCAGCACGAACACCACCATCGCGGCCACGATGAGGCCATAGCGCGAAGACGGCAGCGTCACGGTGCGGAAGATGCGCCAGCGCGAGGCGCCGAGCGTCTGCGCCGCTTCATACAGGCGCCCATCGGACGTGGCCATGGCGGTCGTGAGGATCAGGAGCGCATGCGGCAGCGTCCAGAACACCGAGCCGAGCACGATGCCCAGCGGCCCGTAGATCGAGGCATCGCCCATCAACCCCTTGAAGAGGCCCTGGTTGCCGAAGAGGTAGACCAGGCTGATGGCCGGCAGCAGCGAAGGCGCGAGCAGCGGAACGAGCGCCGCCGCGCGCAGCACGCCCTTGGCAGGCATGCACGAGAGCGTGAGCGCATACGCGTACACATAGGCGATGGCCGTACAGATCACGGCGCTGATCGCCGCGAGCCACAGGCTGTTGAACGCCGACTGCACGAGCGCCGGGTTGTCGAGGTAGCGCGCGAAGTTCGCGAGGCCGACAAAAGCGCCTGCGCGGTCGAAGAAGCTCTGGCCGACCAGCGCGCCGACGGGCAGCGCGACGATCACGACCAGCAGCAGCACCATCAACGCAACGGCCGCGCCGGTGAGCCAGCGCTCGCGGTCGAACGCGCTGCTGCGCGGCGCTATCGCCACCGGCACGACGGCGATGGCGTCGGGGGTGCTGCTCATACCTTCTCAGTGCGCCAGGACCGACAGCGCATTCAAGGGCAGTTGGATGTGCACCATGCTGCTGGGCACCAGCGGCTCCTCGCCGCCGCTGCGCGCATCGGCGGGCAGCTCGGCTTCGATCTCGATGCCGAGCGGTTCGCAGGCCAGCCGCGCCGAGGTGCGGTTGCCGAAGAATTCCGTGTCGAGCAGGCGCGCCGCAAAGCTGTTGGCGCCCAGCTCGGTGCCGAAGCGCTTGACCACCACGTGCTCGGGGCGGATGCCCACGGTGGCCTGCGAACCGACACTGAGATTGCCCGGCGCGCAGAACAGTTCGCTGTCGCGCACGCGCACCTTGCCGTCGGCCAGCACGGTCGCGGGCAGCATGTTCATGCGACCGACAAAACCGGCCACGAAGCGGGTGCGTGGCTGGCGATACAGCTCGTCGGGCGTGCCGGCCTGCTCGATGCGGCCGTTGTGCATCAGCACCACGCGGTCGGCCATCGAGAGGGCTTCTTCCTGGTCGTGCGTGACCATGATGGTGACGATGCCCAGGCGCCTCTGCAGCGCACGGATTTCGCTGCGCAGGCTCGCGCGCACCTGCGCGTCGAGCGCGGAGAGCGGTTCGTCGAGCAGCAGCAGACGCGGGTTCGGCGCGAGCGCCCGCGCCAATGCGATGCGCTGCTGCTGGCCGCCCGAGAGCTGCACGGGGTACTTGTCGGCGTGCGCGGTGAGACCGACGAGGTCGAGCATCTCGCGCGAGCGCTTGGCCATCTCGCGTGCAAGCGCGCCCGTCGGGTGCAGGCCGTAGGCGATGTTCTGCGCCGCCGTGAGGTTGGGGAACAGCGCATACGACTGGAACACCACGCCGAAGCCGCGCGCCGCGGGCGGCAGGCCCGCGATGTCCTGCCCGCCGAGCAGGATCTGCCCGCTGTCGGCACGCTCGATGCCGCACACGATGCGCAGCAGCGTGGTCTTGCCGCAACCCGAGGGGCCGAGCAGGCACACGAATTCGCCCGGCTCGATATCGAGATCGATGCCGTCGAGCACGCGGGTGGCACCAAAGGACTTGCCGATGCCGCGGAGAGAGAGAAAACTCGTCATGTGCTGCTGTCCGGAAGCCGGATTACATGGGCTTCTTTTCCGACTTGGATTCGTAGCGCTTCGACCATTCCGTCAGGATGCGGTCGCGGTTCGCGGCGGCCCAGGTGAAGTCGTTCTTGGCGAGCAGCTTCTCGACATCGCCCGGCACGAATTCGAGCTTTTCCTGGATACCCGGCAGCGCGAGCACGGCGAAGTTCTTCGCATAGAGCTCGTTGGCCTGCTTCGTCACGGCCCAGTCGGCCAGCGCCTTGGCGGCGTCCTGCTTCTTGCTGGTCTTGATGATGCCGGTGGCTTCCATGTCCCAGCCGAGGCCTTCCTTGGGCAGCACGATGTCGATGGGCGCGCCGTCGCGCTTGGTCTTGTTGGCGCGGTATTCGAAGGACATGCCGAGCGCGAATTCGCCAGCGCCGGCCTGGCGGCAGGGCTTGCTGCCCGACTGGCTGTAGATGCCGATGTTCTGGTGCAGCGCGTCCATGTACTTCCACGCGTTTTCTTCACCCATCATCTGGATCCAGCCCGACACCATGAGGTAGCCCGTGCCCGAGGCAGCCGGGTTGGGCATGGTGATCTGGCCCTTGTAGACCGGGTTGGTGAGGTCGGCCCAGCTGGTCGGCTTGGGCAGGCTCTTCTTCTGTGCTTCGACAGTGTTGAAGCAGATGGCCGACGACCACACGTCCATGCCGACCCACTTGGGCGGGTTGGCCGGATCGCGCATGGTGGGCTTGATGGCGGCCAGGCCCTTGGGCGCGTACGGCTGGAGCATGCCTTCCTTGTCGAGCAGCATCAGCGAGGTGGCGGCCAGGCCCCACACCACGTCGGCCTGCGGGTTGGCCTTTTCGGCCAGCAGCTTGGCGGTGACGATGCCGGTCGAGTCGCGCACGAACTTCAGTTCGATGCTGGGGTTTTCCTTTTCGAACGCGGCCTTGTAGGCCTGCACCTGGTCGGCTTCGAGCGCGGTGTAGACCAGCAGTTCGGTGCGGCCTTGCGCGGAGGCGGCGAACGCCAGCGAGAACAGGGCGGTCGGTAGGGCGGCACGACGGATGAAGCGAAGCAGCATGATGGGAAATCCCTGGCGATGATTGAAATGACGCGGACAAAAGTACGCACGGCGTGGCCGTAAACGCGGCGATGCTCGCAGCGCCATGTGACAGAGGTTTGTCAGATGCGTCACACGGATGTCATGGCGCGCGCCGACGCTTCACGGGCTGTCGCACGCGCTTCCTGCTTCCATTTCAGAAAAATGACACTCGACCTTGCCGAGATCGCACGCCTGTTCGCCGAACGTGGCGGGCTCGCCTACGCGGGCGAGCCGGTGTCGCAGCTGGAGCACGCGCTGCAATGCGCGTGGCTCGCCGAAGAGGCGGGTGCGGACGATGCGCTGGTCACGGCCGCGCTGCTGCACGACCTCGGCCACCTGCTGATCGCCGAGCACCAGACGCTGTCGCAATCACCCACCGAGCTGGGCATCGACGACCGCCATCAGTACATCGCGCTGCCGCTGCTGCGTGGCGCCTTCGATGTGGAAGTGCGCGAGCCGATCCGGCTGCATGTGGACGCCAAGCGCTACCTGTGCGCGACGCGGCCGGACTATTTTTCGAAGCTCTCGCCGGATTCGGTACGCAGCCTGGCGCTGCAAGGCGGGGTGATGGACGCAGAGGCGGCGAGCCGCTTTGCCGAGCACCGCTGGGCCAACGATGCCGTGCGGCTGCGGCTGTGGGATGAAGAGGCGAAGGTCGAAGGGCTGAAGACGCCGCCGCTGGCGCACTTTCTTTCGACGGCTGCGCGGGTTCTGCTGCGCTGAGGCGCTGAAAAAGAAGAGGGTTTCTGCCCCTCAGCCGGTTTCAGGCCGCCTTAAGAAACATTTGTCTACTATGGTTTCCTCACGATGTCCGGCGCATCCGCGCCTGCGAGGAAACCTGCATGTCTTCATCCGTCACGGCGCGCGCCGCCACGTTCGCCCAGGTTCTGAAGCGCGTCTTTGCGCTGTCTGCGCCTTATTTCAGGTCCGAGGAGAAGTGGCGGGCGCGTGGCCTTTTCCTGGCCGTGATCGCGCTGAACCTGGGGACGGTCTACGTGGCCGTTCTGCTCAACGACTGGAGCCGCGTCTTCTACGACGCGCTGCAGAACAAGAACGAGCCCGTCTTCTGGAACCAGTTGCTGCGCTTCACCTACATCGCGCTGGCGAGCATGGGGGTGGCGATCTTCAAGTTCTATCTGACCCAGTTGCTGCAGGTGCGATGGCGCGCATGGATGACGCGCAGCTACCTGAACCGCTGGATGGCCAACCGCACCTTCTACCGGCTGGAGCTGGCACGCTACGCGAAGCAGCCCGGGGATGCCGCCGAATCCCGGCAACACCAGCCCGACAACCCCGACCAGCGCATCCAGGAAGACATGCAGCTCTTCACGAGCTATACGGTGTCGCTGGCCATGGGCATCCTCAACGCGACCGTGACGTTGGTGACATTCGTCGGCATCCTGTGGGCCCTGTCGGGCAATTTCGCATTCAAGCTGAGCGGCCATGAATACAGCATCCCCGGCTTGATGGTCTGGGTCGCGGTGCTTTATTGCGCGGCGGGTACCGTCATCACGCATTTCATCGGCCGGCCGCTGATTGGCTTGAACTTCCAGCAGCAGCGCTTCGAAGCCAACTTCCGTCACCACCTGGTGCGTGTGCGCGAGTACAGCGAGGCCATCGCACTGGACCGCGGCGAACAAGTGGAACGCGGTCAACTCGAGGTTCGCTTCTCCGACGTGCTGCGCAACTACCTGGCATTGATCCGGCAGCAGAAGAACCTTGTGATCTTCACTTCCTTCTTCGGGCAGTTGGCCGTCGTGTTTCCTTTCTTCCTGGCCGCGCCACGTTTCTTCAGCGGTGCCATTCCGTTCGGGGAGGTGATGCAGATCGGCCGTGCCTTCGGAACGGTGCAGGAGGCGCTCTCGTGGTTCGTGGACAACTACGCCGATGTGGCCAGCTGGCGCGCCACGGCGGACCGGCTCACAAGCTTCGACGACGCAATGCGCGCCCATGAGACACCCGGCAATGCACTGGAACGCGGCAGCGCCGCGGACCTGCGCACCGACGACCTCACGATTGCGCTGCCGGATGGCACAGCGCTCCTGGCCGACGCGGCGCTCTCGGTGCGGCCCGGCGACACCGTGCTGCTGCAAGGTCCGTCGGGCAGCGGCAAGTCCACGCTGTTCCGCACTTTCGCGGGCATCTGGCCTTTCTCGCGTGGACATGTGCAAGTGCCCGAGGACGTCACTTTCATGCCCCAGCGCCCGTACGTTCCCGACGGCACGCTGCGGGATGCGCTCTCCTACCCGAACCCAGCAGGCCAATACACGGACGACCAATTGCGCCAGGCATTGAACGACGCCCTGCTGCCCGACCTCGCCGCTCGCCTCGACGACAGCGACGCCTGGAGCCAGAAGCTCTCCGGCGGCGAGCAGCAGCGCCTGGCCATCGCGCGCGTGCTGCTGAAAAAACCGGCATGGCTCTTCGCCGACGAGATCACAAGTGCGCTCGACGCCAAGGCCGAAAGCGAGCTCTACAAGCGGCTGTCGGACACGGTCCATGCGGCGGGCGGCGCGATGGTGTCGATCGCGCACCGCGCAGCGGTCGGCGACTTCCACAACCAGCGCTGGACACTGGTGCCGCAGGAAGAAGGAACAGGAACAGCAGGCGGCGGCGCACGCTACCGCCTGAACACCTCGACCGCTCAGCCGGCAGCGGCCTGACCGGAATAACGCTCCCAGCCCTTCTTGCGCAAATCGCAGGCGGGGCATTCGCCGCACCCGTACCCCCATGCCTGCCGATGCACCCGGTCGCCGAGGTAGCAGGTGTGGGTCTCTTCCACGATCAGCTCCACCAGCGGCTCGCCGCCCAGGCGATGCGCCATCTGCCAGGTCTCGGCCTTGTCGATCCACATGAGCGGCGTCTCGATGACGAGGCGGCGCTCCAGGCCGAGCGAGAGCGCGAGCTGCATCGCCTTCATGGTGTCGTCACGGCAGTCGGGGTAGCCCGAGAAGTCGGTCTCGCAGACGCCGGTGACGATCACCTGCAGCCCGCGCCGGTACGCCAGCGCGCCGGCCAGCGTGAGGAACAGCAGGTTGCGCCCGGGCACGAAGGTGTTGGGCAGGCCGTCGGCCTGCATGGCGAAGGCCACCTCCTCGGTGAGCGAGGAGCCGCCCAGCTGCGCCAGCGCGGCGAGCGTGAGCACATGGTCTTCGCCCAGGCGCGGCGCCCAGTCGGGAAAGCGCTCGCGCATCTGCGCGAGGATGGTGCCGCGCACGTCGAGCTCGACGCGGTGGCGCTGCCCGTAGTCGAAGCCCAGCGTCTCGACGCGCTGGTATTTCGAGAGCGCGTCGGCCAGGCAGGTGGTCGAGTCCTGGCCGCCGGAGAACAAGACGAGGGCGGTGGTGTGCAGGGGCATGTGCGTCAGCGAAAGGCGCTGTAGTCCAAAGACGCGATTTTCGCAGGGCTCCCCCGGCGCGCGGATACGATCCCGCGGATGAGCACCAAACACCTCGTCGCATGGGCCGCCACCTTCATCGTGCTTTTGGTGATCGACATGCTCTGGCTCGGCGTCGTCGCCAAGAACATGTACCAGCAGGCCATGGGCGACCTGATGTCGCCGGAGCCCCGGCTGGCCTTCGCGGCGGTGTTCTATCTGCTGTACCCCGTCGGCTTGCTGATCTTCGCGATCCTGCCGGGCATCGAGGCACAGAGCATCACGCGCGCGGCGGTGCTGGGCGGGCTCTTCGGGCTCTTCTGCTACGCCACCTACGACCTGACAAACCTGGCGGTAATCCGCAACTGGCCGCTGGCGCTGTCGTTCATCGACATCGCCTGGGGCACGCTGGTGAGCGGGGTCGCCGCAGCTGCCGGCGCCATGGCCTTGCGCTGGTTCGCCGGGCGTTGATTCCGCCCCACACTATGACTTTAGTCAGGGGTCTGTAACGCCTTGTTGGGGGCAAAATCCTGCACGAACGATGCAGGGACACAAGAATGAGCGAGCGCGGCACCGCGATCAGCTTCGAAGACTTTCAGGGCACACGCAATTTCGGCGCACTCGACGGCCTTAGGGCCGTCTCCGTCTTCCTCGTCTTCAGCGACCATTTCGGCGGCATCGGCTGGACGCGTTTCTCGGGCTGGCTCGGCGTCCACGCCTTCTTCGTTCTCTCCGGCTTCCTGATCACCACGCTGCTGCTGCGCGAGCGCGACGGCACCGGCCGCACCTCGCTCAAGGCGTTCTACATCCGCCGCGCCACACGCCTCTTGCCGCTCTACCTTCTGGTGCTGCTGGCGGTGCTCGCCCTGAGCTACGTGGCGCAAGATGGCACCTGGGAGCAGATGAAGGCGGCCACGCCGTACTACCTGACGCTGCTCAACGAGATGGCCAACGTCGCGCCCCTGCACATGACCTGGACGCTGGGCGTGGAATGGAAGTACTACCTCGTCTGGCCCACGCTGCTGGTGGTCTTCGGCACGACGCTCCGCTCGGGCCTGGCGACCGTCGGCTTCTGCCTCGCGGCGCTGGCCATGATCGACATCGGCGGCTTCCGCTGGGACCTGCTGCTTCCGCAGAACTACGTGGGCATGCTGTTCGGCTCGGCGCTGGCCCTGCTGATGAATTCGCGCCGCACCTTCACCCTCGTGCGCGTCCTCATGAACCACGGCACGGCCATTGCGCTGGTGGTCGCGCTGCTGGTGGTGCACCGGCGCTTTCCGGTGATCGCCGGGCGCATCGGCGATGCATCGGCCATCGCGGTGTACAGCCTGCTGATCGCGATGCTGATCCCGGCGCTGATCGCCAGCCGCACCTGGATCGCGCGGGCGCTGGCGTCGAAACCGCTGGTGTTCGTCGGGCATCGCTCGTACGCGATGTACCTGGTGCAGTACGTTGCCGCGCACACGGTGATCGCGGTGCTGCCGGCGCCCACCATCGTCGGCGGCACCCTGCTCTTTCTTTCGTTCGCCCTGGCGCTGGTGCTCTCGGACCAGCTCTACCGCTGGTTCGAAAAGCCGATCACCGACTGGGGCCACCGCTGGGCCAAGGCGGTGAAGCAGGCGGCCTTGTCGAAGACGCCGCTGCCGGGCTGCGATGCTGCTCCTGCGGCGCTGCCTCCCGCCGGAAACCGCAGCCCGCTCTGAATTCGGCCTAGAGAAAGCGCTCTAGCAACTTGCGTGAAGGCCGGTCCAGCGCCTTCACATCGGGAATGCGGAACTGCACGCCATGCGCGCTAGCGATCAGCAGCGCGCCGCCTTCGAGTCGGCGGATGTCTTCCTCGGCCTTGAGCACGAAGCTGGTGTCGCCGCGGTCGGTGCTCACGGTCCAGGTGCTGGGCACGCCGAAGCTGGAGACCTTGTGCAGTTTCAGGAGCGTGGGGGCGAAGTCGCGCACCGCCAGTTCTTCTTCGAGCAGCGTCCGGGTCTGGGGCGGCAGCGTCTCGACGCGGTCGATCCAGACCAGTTCGCGGCCGTCGCCGCCGACCAGCGAGATGCCCTCGCCGGGCGCGGTGAGCGGAAAGGCGCGCACGGGCGTGACGCCCACATGGCGCTCGCCCTGGGCGTCGGTCAGCACGAGGCGTCCGAAGGCGTCGCGCGCGAGATCGAAAGTGGTGATGGTGTTGTCGGTCATGCGTCGCCTGCCGGGTGTGCTGCGTGGCTGACGAGCGGCAACTGCGCACCGGCGCGCTCGTCGACCGCGCCTTCGCTCGCATCGTCGTCGGCCTGGCGCAACTGCGCCTGGTAGAGCCGCCAGTAGGCGCCCTGCTTGGCCATGAGCGCGTCGTGAGGCCCGACCTCGACCACCTCGCCGCGGTCCATGACCACGAGCCGGTCTGCCTTGCGCAGCGTCGACAGGCGGTGCGCGATGGCGATGGTGGTGCGGCCCTGCACGAGGTTGTCCAGCGCCTTCTGGATTTCCTTCTCGGTCTCGGTGTCCACCGCCGAGGTGGCTTCGTCCAGGATCAGGATGCGTGGATCGATGAGCAGCGCGCGTGCAATGCTGATGCGCTGGCGCTCGCCGCCCGAGAGCCCCTGGCCGCGCTCGCCGACCAGCGAGTCGTAGCCGTGCGGCAGGCGCAGGATGAAGTCGTGCGCGTGCGCGGCGCGGGCCGCGGCCACCACTTCCGCGCGCGTGGCGTCGGGCTTGCCGTAGGCGATGTTCTGCGCGATGGTGCCGAAGAACAGGAACGGTTCCTGCAGCACGAGCCCCACGTGACGGCGGTAGTCGGCCACGGCGAAGCGGCGGATGTCGGTGCCGTCGACCTTGATGGCGCCGTCGGTCACGTCGTAGAAGCGGCAGATGAGGTTGACCAGCGTGCTCTTGCCCGAGCCGCTGTGGCCCACGAGGCCGATCATCTCGCCGGGCTCGATCACGAGGTCGAGGTTGTGGATCACCGCGCGCGAGCCGTAGCGGAAACCCAGCCCGCTCATCTCGATCCGGCCCTGCACACGCTCCACCTTCACCGGGTTCACCGGCTCGGGCACGTTGCTCACATGGTCGAGGATGTCGAAGATGCGCTTGGCGCCGGCCGCGGCCTTCTGCGTGACCGAGACGATGCGGCTCATCGAATCCATGCGCGTATAGAAACGGCCGATGTACGCGATGAAGGCGGTGAGCACACCCACCGTGATGCTGCCGCGCGCCACCTGCCAGATGCCGAAGCCCCACACCACGAGAAGGCCGATTTCGGTCAGCAGCGACACGGTCGGCGTGAACACCGACCAGGTGCGGTTGAGCTTGTCGTTGACCTGCAGGTTGTAGGCATTGGCGGTGCGGAAGCGGTCGGCTTCGCGGCGTTCCTGCGCGAAGGCCTTGACCACGCGGATGCCGGGAATGGTGTCGGCCAGCACATTGGTCACTTCCGACCAGACGCGGTCGATCTTCTCGAACCCGGTGCGCAGGCGATCTCGCACCACGTGAATCATCCAGGCGATGAAGGGCAGCGGCACCAGCGTGACCACCGCGAGCAGCGGATTGATCGAGATCAGGATGGCCGCCGTCATGACGATCATCAGCACGTCGTTGGCGAAATCCAGCGCATGCAGCGACAGGAAGACGTTGATGCGGTCGGTTTCCGAGCCGATGCGCGACATCAGGTCGCCGGTGCGCTTGCCGCCGAAGTAGTCGAGCGGCAGGGTCAGCAGGTGTTCGTAGGTGCTGGTGCGCAGGTCCGCGCCGATGCGTTCGGACACCAGCGCCAACAGATAAGTACGCGCCCAGCCGAGGCCCCAGCCCAGCAGCGCGGCGCCCAGGAGGCCGCTCAGGTAAAGGGCGACGCGGGAGGGATCGATCTGCTTGCCGTTCTGGAACGGAATCAGGATGTCGTCCATCAGCGGGATGGTCAGGTACGGCGGCACCAGCGTGGCGGCGGTCGAGAGCAGCGTCAGGAAAAACCCGAGGAAAAGCTGCTTGCGGTACGGCTTGGCAAAACGGCCCAGGCGCAGCAGCACCCAGGTCGAGGGCGGGGTCTGGAGTTCGGTGTCGGCCGGCTCGTCGCCGTCGATGGCGTCCGCTGTCGCTTCGGCGACAGCATCCGCCCGCTGACCGAAAAGCTTGAGCAGGCGCAGCGCATTGGCCTGGCTGGCCAGCGTGTAGCGCCAGCGCGCCAGGCGGCCTTCGGGGCCAATGAGGTCGAGCGTGCCGACCCCGGAATGGTCGGCCAGAAGCAATTGAAGTGCCGGTTCTGTGAGTGGCCACTCACGCCATTCGCCGCCCGGTTCCAGCGCAATCAGGCGCTGGTCAGTCAGGGCAACTAGGCCGGAAGCGAAACGAAGTTCGTAATCGAGGTCAACCGCCAGTGTTACCAGAACGTTTTCCGCGACTGCGAGCCGGTTTTTCAGCGCACCTGAAGCCGCCTCGATTTCTCCCTCCCGGGTGCCGACTGGATCGTGATGTTGCATTGTGTTTCTTTGACTCTTGCCCGTCGCGGGCCGCGGGGACCGCTTCATGGCGTCCTTTGTCGGGCGCCGATTCTGACCGATTGCCATGGGCGCGCTTGAAGGCGCCGTGGTGCTCGGCCAAAGCACATCGAACGTTTGCATGACCCGTTTCGACGACATCCGCCTGCTGCGCATCAACTATTTGCGCGGTCCCAACCTCTGGACCTACCGTCCGGTGCTCGAAGTCTGGCTCGATCTGGGCCAACTGGAAGATTTCCCCTCCAACAAGATCGACGGTTTCACCGACCGCCTCACCAGCCTGCTGCCAGCGCTCATCGAGCACCACTGCGGCGTGGGCGAGCGCGGCGGCTTCATCCAGCGGCTGACCGAAGGCACCTGGTCGGGCCACGTGCTCGAGCACGTCGTCATCGAACTGCTGAACCTGGCCGGCATGCCGACCGGATTCGGGCAAACCCGCAGTACTTCGGAGCACGGCGTCTACCGCATGGTGTTCCGGGCGCGCGACGAGCAGGTCGCCCGGGTAGCGCTGGCCGAAGGCCACCGCCTGCTGATGGCCGCCATCAACAACGACCCGTTCAGCGCCGCCGACGTGCAAAAGGCCGTCGACGCGGTCAAGGCCAAGGTCGAAGACTGCTACCTCGGCCCGAGCACCGCCGCCATCGTCTCCGCCGCCACCGACCGCGGCATTCCGCACATGCGGCTGAACAGCGGCAATCTCGTGCAACTGGGCTACGGCGCCAACCAGCAGCGCATCTGGACCGCCGAGACCGACTACACCAGCGCCATCGGCGAATCGATCGCCAGCGACAAGGAACTGACCAAGTCCCTGCTCGCCAGCTGTGGCGTGCCGGTGCCCGAAGGCCAGATCGTTTCCAGCGCCGAAGAAGCCTGGGAAGCCGCCGAAGACATCGGCCTGCCGGTGGTCGTGAAACCCTCGGACGCCAACCACGGCCGCGGCGTGTCGCTCGAACTGACGACGCGCGAAGAAGTGATGGCCGCGTTCGCGGTCGCCGAGCCCGAGGGCAGCGACGTGATGGTCGAGCGCTTCATTCGCGGCCACGAACACCGCCTGCTGGTGGTGGGCGGCGAAGTGGTGGCGGCCGCGCGCGGCGAGATCATCACCGTGACCGGCGACGGCAAGCTCAGCGTGGCCGAGCTCATCGAAAAGCAGCTCAACAGCGACCCGCGTCGCGGCGCCGAAGAGGAATACCCGCTCGACCTGATCGTGCTGGCCACCGACGCCAAGCTGCAGCTCGAACTCAAGCGCCAGGAACTGGACGGCGCCGCCGTGCCGGCCGCCGGCCGCGTGGTCACGATCCAGCGCAACGGCAACATGGCCAACGACTGCACTGATCAGGTTCACCCGGAAGTCGCGCACGCCGCCGTGCTGGCCGCGCGCGTCGTCGGTCTCGATATCGCGGGCATCGACCTGGTGGCACAGGACATCTCCAAGCCGCTCGGCCCGCAGCGCGGCGCGATCGTCGAAGTCAACGCCGGCCCGGGCCTCCTGATGCACCTGAAGCCGGCCGTCGGCTCGCCGCGCCCGGTGGGCCGCGCGATCTGCGACCACTTGTTCCCCAACGATGCACCCGGCCGCATTCCGGTGGTCGGCGTGGCCGGCTCGCAGAACACTGCCGTGCTCGCGCGCCTGGTGGCCTGGCTCATCAACCTGGGCGGGCGCCACACGGGCCTGGCCTGCCGCGACGGCCTGTTCCTCGAGCGCCGCCGCGTCGATGCGCGCGACAGCGCCAACTGGGAAGCCGGCCATCGCCTGCTGGTGAACCGCGCGGTGCAAGCCGTGGTGATCGAGAACGGCGCCGAGACCATCCTGCGCGACGGCCTGGCCTACGACCGCTGCGAAGTCGGCATAGTGACCGACCTAGAAGGCGCCGAAGCGCTCGCCGATTACGACATCACCGAGAGCGACCAGATGGTGAAGGTGCTGCGCACCCAAGTCGACGTGGTGCTGGGCGAAGGCACGGCCGTGCTGAACGCGGCCGACGCGCGCGTGGCCGGACTCGCGCCGCTGTGCGATGGCGCCGTCATCCTGTATTCGGCCGACCCGCAGGCCGCCGCGCTCGTCGCGCACCAGAGCGCCGGCGGCAAGGCCGTGCTCGTGCGGCAAGACCGCGTGGTACTGGCCAACGGCAGCAGCGAATCGTTCTTGCCGGGCCTGGGCCGCCTCACGATCTGGCGCGCCACCCATGCCGGCGTGGGCCTCGAAAGCGTGCTGGCCGCCGTGGCCGCCGCGTGGGCCATGGGCATTCCGCTGAACCTGATCGGCGCCGGCGTGGAGGCTTTCGAAGCCGACCTGCAGGCGGCACTGGCCTCGCTGCAGCTGTCGCAGACCCAACCTCTCCAACCCCAGTTCGCATGAATGATGCTCGCCCCCAGGCTTCGCGCACTTCGTGTCGCTTCTCCAACCCCCTACCGGGGGCAACACCAGTGGCCCGGCAAAGCCGGTTCCACGGTGTTTCTTGAATAAGTCAGTGCCCCATGAAAGTCACCCGCATCCGAGCCCTTCGCGGGCCCAATCTCTGGAGCCGCCACACCGCCATCGAGGCGGTCGTGGCCTGCGAAGGCGATGAAAACGCCATCAGCAAGCTCGCCGGTTTCGAAGCGCGCCTGCGCGCCCGCTTCCCGACCATCGGCGAACTGCACCCGATGGTGCTGGGCCAGCCGCTGGCGCTCGCCCACGTGCTCGAAAACGCGGCCGTGGCGCTGCAGGCGCAGGCCGGCTGCGCAGTCAACTTCGGCCACACGGCGCCCACCGTGGAAGAAGGCGTCTACCAGGTCGTGTTCCAGTACAGCGAAGAGGCGGTGGGCCGCCGCGCCATCGAACTGGCCGAAGCGCTCATCGCCGCCGCGCAGGCCGACACGCCCTTCGACGCGACCGCCGCCATCACCGACCTGCGCGACCTGGACGAATCCGAGCGCCTCGGGCCGAGCACGGGCTCCATCGTCGACGCCGCCGTGGCGCGCGGCATTCCGTACCGCCGCCTCACGAGCGGCAGCCTGGTGCAGTTCGGCTGGGGCTCCAAACAGCGCCGCATCCAGGCGGCCGAAGTCGACAGCACCAGCGGCGTGGCCGAGTCGATCGCGCAGGACAAGGAACTGACCAAGCAGTTGCTCAACGCCGCCGGCGTGCCGGTGCCGCTGGGCCGCCCCGTCACCAGCGCCGAAGACGGCTGGGTGGCAGCCGGCGAAATCGGCCTGCCGGTCGTGGTCAAGCCGCAGGACGGCAACCAGGGCAAGGGCGTCACCGTCAACATCACCACCAAGGAACAACTGACCTCGGCCTACGACTCGGCCGCCGTCTACGGCGAGGTGATGGTCGAGAAATTCCTGCCGGGCTTCGACTTCCGCCTGCTGGTGGTGGGCGACCGGCTCGTGGCCGCCGCGCGTCGCGATCCGCCGCAGGTGATCGGCGACGGCCAGCTCACCGTGCGCCAGCTGGTGGACACCGTGAACCTCGACCCGCGCCGCGGCGAAGGCCACGCCACCTCGCTCACCAAGATCCGCCTGGACGACATCGCCATCGGCCGGCTCGAATCGCAAGGCCTCACGCCCGAGAGCGTGCCCGAGCGCGGCCAGCGCGTGGTGCTGCGCAACAACGCGAACCTATCCACCGGCGGCACCGCCACCGACGTGACCGACACCGTGCACCCCGAAGTGGCCGCGCGCGCGGTCGATGCGGCGCAGATGGTGGGCCTGCACATCTGCGGCGTCGACATGGTCTGCGAGAACGTGCTGCGCCCGCTCGAAGAGCAGCACGGCGGCGTGGTCGAAGTGAACGCCGCGCCCGGCCTTCGCATGCACATCTCGCCCTCGTTCGGCCGCGGCCGCGCGGTCGGCGAAGCGGTGGTCGACACCATGTTCGCCCACGGCGACGACGGCCGCATTCCCGTGGTCGCGGTCACCGGCACCAACGGCAAGACGACCACCGCGCGCCTCATCAACCACCTGCTTGCCTCCAGCGGCCTGCGCACCGGCATGACGAACACCGACGGCGTATACGTCGACGGCCGCCAGACCGACAGCGGCGACTGCAGCGGCCCGAAGAGCGCACGCAACGTGCTGATGCACCCCGACGTCGATGCAGCAGTGTTCGAAGTCGCCCGCGGCGGCGTGCTGCGCGAGGGCCTCGGCTTCGACCGCTGCCAGGTGGCCGTGGTCACCAACATCGGCAGCGGCGACCACCTGGGCCTGAACTACATCACCACCGTCGAAGACCTCGCGGTGCTGAAACGCGTGATCGTGCGCAACGTGGCCGCCGACGGCTACGCGGTGCTGAATGCGGCCGATGTGAACGTCGCCGCGATGGCCGCCGGCTGTCCCGGCCATGTGATCTTCTTCACCGCCGACCGCATGCACCCGGTGATGGCCACGCACCGCGCGCAGGGCAAGCGCACCGTGTACGTCGACCAGGACACGCTGGTGGCCGCCGAAGGCTCGTGGCGCGAGCGCATCGCGCTGCGCGACGTGCCCATCACGCGCAACGGCACTATCGGCTTCCAGGTGGACAACGTCATGGCCTCGGTGGCCGCAGCCTGGGCCGTGGGCCTGGACTGGGACACGATCCGCAGCGGCCTCGCAAGCTTCATGAACGACGCGGCCGGCGTGCCGGGGCGCTTCAACGTCATGGACTACCGCGGCGCCACCGTGATCGCCGACTACGGCCACAACACCGACGCGATGCGCGCACTGGTCTCGGCCGTCGACACGATGCCGGCCAACAAGCGCTCGGTGGTGATCAGCGGCGCGGGCGACCGGCGCGATTCGGACATCCGCGACCAGACGGCGATCCTCGGCGAAGCCTTCGACGATGTGATCCTCTATCAGGACGCAGCGCAAAGGGGCCGTGCCGATGGCGAGGTGATGGCGCTGCTGCGGCAGGGCCTGCAGGGCGCGGGTCGCACGCGCCAGATCGACGAGATCCGCGGCGAGTTCGTCGCCATCGACACCGCGCTGGCGCGCTTGCAGCCGGGCGACCTGTCGCTGATCCTGGTGGATCAGGTCGAGGAAGCGCTCGCTCACCTGGCACAGCGCATCGCAGCAGGTTGACAGTGGGGTTGACGGACGTGTCCCACACACAGGGGCGCGTCCGGCCCGCCCGCTGAACGGGCCTGTCCCACAGACCTCGCCACCTGCATCGCACCACACTGTGGCTCCGGTCGCGCACCTCTATCTCAATAGCAGGACGCGTCCCAACCAGGAGCCCGCATGACAACAACAGTTCGTTCCCTTCTTTCCGCCACGGCATTCCTTGCCGCCAGCGGCTTCATCGTCTTCGGCGCACAGACAGCGAGTGCGCAAGCGCCCGGCACCGATGCCCGCGCACAGAAGGAACGCGCCGTGTGCGATGGCGTGCAGCAAGACCGTGCGGCATGCCTGCGCGAAGCCGGTGCTGCAAAACAGGAAGCCGGCCGCGCCGGCCTCACGACGCCGAGCCCGGCGCGCGGTCAGGTCAATTCCCTGGCGCGCTGCGCCGAGCAGCCTGCGGCCGATCAGGCCGACTGCGAAGCCCGCATCAAGGGTGGCGCCCGCACCACCACCGAAGGCAGCGTGATGGGTGGCGGCGTGATCCGCGAAACCGTGACCCCGCTGCCGGCCCAACCCGCGCCGGCACGTTGATTTGCAGATCGATCACTCCAAGGAGCACCTCATGAAAAGCAACACCCGTTCGATCGTCCTCGCCCTGCTCGCCGTCGGCGGCATGGCAACAGCCGGCATCGCCTCCGCACAAGGTTCGCGCGGCGGCACCTATCAACAGGAACTCGCGGTCTGCGGCCACAACCAGCAAGACCGCGCAGCCTGCATCCGCGAAGCCGGCGCCGCCCGCCAGGAAGCCGCACGCGGCGGCCTGACCGGCGCGCCCGACTACCGCGCCAATGCGCTCGCGCGCTGCGCCCTGCAGCAGATGCCCGGTGACCGCAGGGACTGCGAAGCCCGCGTGCTCGGCGGCAGCGGCAACACCAGCGCCAGTGTCGAAGGCAGCGTGATGGGCGGCGGGGTGATCCGCGAATCGGTCACCACTGTCGTGAGGCCGGCGCCCATGCCCATGGAGCGCGCACCCGATCCGATGATGGCGCCGCGCCCCATGCCAATGCCGGCACCGCTGCGCTGATCCTGGCGCCCTGCCTACCCGTCGGCCCCGCTTTGCGCGGGCTGCGGGCGATGCCCTTGATTGTCACGAGATTGTCATAAAAGGCCGTCGCGTGCTAGCTATAGTTCTCGGTCCCCTGCCACCGAGGAACTCTTTCCCATGAATGCCATCAAGGTCGCTCGCCGATTCATAGAAACGGACCCGGCCAACGAATCGGCCAAGATCCTGGCCCAACTCGTGTTGGCCCTGGAGTCCGAACACAGCTTCGAGCTGGTCACGCTCTACTCTCTCGACTACAAGAGCTTCGAGCTCGCCATGAACATCCTGAAGGAATGGCGGCTCGATCGGTACTACGCCAGCAAGTCCAAGCTCTTCGACCTGTCCCTGCAAGTCAGCGAACTCGAGAAAAGCTGAGTCTCTGCGGGCCACGCCCGCATGTTCAGACCAGCATCCCGCCCGACACCTCAATGCGCTGGGCATTCACCCAGCGGCTCCCCTCCCCCAGCAAGCCCGCGATCGCACCGCCGATGTCATCGGGCTTGCCCGCGCGTCCGAGCGCGGTGAATCCGGCGACCATCGCGTTCACCTGTGCGTTGTCGCGCACCATGCCGCCGCTGAAGTCGGTCTCGATCGCGCCCGGCGCAATCGTGTTCGCCGCGATGCCGCGCTTGCCCAGTTCCTTGGCGAGGTAGCGCGTCAGCACTTCCACGGCGCCCTTCATCGAGGCATAGGCCGACGCACCTTCCATGGCGAAGCGCGTGAGCCCGGTCGACACGTTGACGATGCGCCCGCCGTCGTTGATGAGCGGCAGCAGCTTCTGCGTGAGGAAGTACGGGCCCTTGAAGTGGATGTTGTAGAGCGTGTCGAACTGCGCTTCGGTCATGTCCTCGAAGTTCACATGCAGGCCGACCCCGGCGTTGTTCACCAGGAAGTCGAAGCGCTCGCGCTGCCAGATGGCGGCGAGCGCCGCCTTCACTGAATCGGCGAATGCGGCGAAGGTCTTGCTGTCGCCGACATCGAGCCTGAGCGCGACGGCGCGGCGCCCCTTCGCCTCGATCTCGGACACCACCGCCTGCGCGGCGGCTTCGTTCGACACATAGGTCAGGATCACATCGACGCCATCGGCAGCGAGCGCCAGCGCGGCGCTGCGGCCTAGGCCACGGCTGCCGCCGGTGATGAGTGCGATGCGGGATGCATTGGAGTTGCTGGAAGCGGTCATTTCAAAGTCCTCGATGAGTGGATGAATGGACTTTAAAAATTACCGGCAGCAAGATAAATCCTGCTGGGCGTTGCACACTGTTATCAAACAAGAAAACAATCCGCCGCCATGAACACCGACGAACTGCGCATCTTCTCCAGGGTCGCCGAGCTCGCGAGCTTCAGCCGCGCCGCGGACCAGCTCGGCCTGACACGGGCGCGCGTCTCGGTGGCCGTGCAGCACCTCGAAGAGCGCCTGGGCACGCGGCTCCTGCAGCGCACCACGCGCAGCGTGCGCCTCACGGAAGACGGCGAACGCTTTCTCGAGCGATGCAAGGACTACCTGGCCGAAGGCGAACAGCTGGCCACCATGTTCCGCGCGAATATCGGCGGCCTCACGGGGCGCCTGCGCATCGACCTGCCAGCCACCGTGGCGCGCGATCTGGTCATTCCGCGGCTGCCCGAATTCCTCGCGCGGCATCCCGCATTGGAGATCGGCATCAGCACCACCGACCGCCGCGTCGACCTCGTGAACGAGGGCTTCGACTGCGTGCTGCGCGTGGGCGTGCTGGGCGACTCCGAACTGGTCGCGCGACCGCTCGGGTTCATGCGGATGGCCAACGCCGCAAGCCCGGCCTACCTGCAGGCGCACGGCACGCCGCACACATTGGCCGATCTCGCGCAGCACCGCATCGTGCATTTCGCGCAGACCCTCTCGCCGAACGACGCGGGCTGGGAATACTTCGACGCAGCCCAAGGCCGCTACCGGATCGAGCCGGTGCGCTCCATCGTCACAGTGAACGGCACCGACGCCTACAACGCCGCGGCGGTCGCGGGCCTCGGGTTGATTCAGGCGCCGATCGGCGGCCTGCTGCCCGGCTTTGCGCACGGCTCGCTCGTGCAGGTGATGCCGGCGTTCACCGCGCGTCCGATGCCGGTGTCTCTCGTGTACGTCAACCGCCGCCAGCTCGCGCCGCGCGTGGTGGCGGTGATGAACTGGCTGGCGGAAATCCTTGCGCCCTACTTCGCCGAGGACAGCGAACTGGCCATTGCCTCTACTTCCCCCAGCGCAGCACCAGCGGATCGAGCCGCTTCGCCGTCTCGATCAGGCCCGCGCGCGTCGCGGGATGCATCGCCGGCAGCGGATGCCGCGGTGCCTCGCAAGCGATCACGCCGCCCTCCTTCATGAGCGACTTGCAGGCCAGCAGGCCCGCCTGCCGATTCTCGTAGTTGATGAGCGGCAGCCACTGCTGGTAGAGCGCGAAGGCCTTGTCGCGGTCGCCCGCGCGGTGCGCTTCGATGATCGGGCGGATGCCGTCCGGAAAGCCGCCACCAGTCATCGAACCGGTCGCGCCGGCATCGAGATCGGGCATCAGCGTGATGGCTTCCTCGCCATCCCACGGGCCTTCGATGGCGTCGCCGCCCAGGCGGATCAGCTCGCGCAGCTTTGCCGCAGCACCGGCCGTCTCGATCTTGAAATACGCGACGTGCTCGATCTCCTTGGCCATGCGCGCAAGGAATGGCGCCGACAGCACCGTGCCGCTCGCGGGTGCGTCCTGGATCATGATCGGAATGCCCACCGCATCCGAGAGCCCCGCATAGAACTCGAAGATCTGCGGCTCGGGCACGCGGAAGGTCGCGCCGTGGTACGGCGGCATCACCATCAGCATCGCCGCGCCCATGTCCTGCGCGCGGCGGCTGCGTTCGGCGCAGACCTTGGTGCTGTAGTGCGTGGTGGTCACGATCACCGGCACGCGGCCTTTCACATGCTCGAGCATCGTGCGCGTGAGCACCTCGCGCTCTTCGTCCGACAGCACGAACTGCTCCGAGAAATTCGCGAGGATGCAAAGCCCGTCGGAGCCCGCGTCGATCATGAAATCGACGCAGCGCTTCTGGCTTTCCAGGTCAAGCGCGCCCTGTTCGGTGAAGGTGGTCGGCACCACCGGGAAGATGCCGCGGTATCTGGGGGTCATGGTGTGTGGTCAGTGTGAATGGCGTGGAACGGCGGAGCCTCTGCAGCCCACCAGAAAGTCGAAGTCGCAGCCTTCGTCGGCCTGCAGCACATGGTTGACGTAGAGCTTCTGGTAGCCGCCGCCGCGCGTGCTCATCGGTTGCGCATCGGAGGCGGACAGCGACGCCAGGCGCGCAGCCAGCTCTTCATCGCTGATGTCCAGGTGCAGGCGCCCCGCATCGCAGTCGAGCTCGATCCAGTCGCCATCGCGCACCGCCGCGAGCGGCCCGCCGTCTGCCGCTTCGGGTGCGACGTGCAGCACTACCGTGCCGTAGGCCGTGCCGCTCATGCGTGCATCCGAGATGCGGACCATGTCCTTCACGCCCTGGCGCAGCAGCTTCGGCGGCAGGCCCATGTTGCCCACCTCGGCCATGCCGGGGTAGCCCTTGGGGCCGCAGTTCTTGAGCACCATCACGCAGCTCGCATCGATGTCGAGCGACTCGTCGACGATGCGTTCCTTGTAGTGCTCCAGGTTCTCGAACACCACGGCGCGGCCGCGGTGCTTGAGCAGTTCGGGCGTGGCCGCCGAGGGCTTGAGCACCGCGCCGCGCGGCGAGAGATTGCCGCGCAGGATGCGGATGCCGCCATCGGCGATCAGCGGCTTGTCGAGCGGGCGGATCACCTCGTCGTTCAGGCTCGGCGCCTCGCGCACGTTGTCCCAGATCGACTGGCCATTGACGGTGAGCGCGCCCGGGTGCGGGAGCAGGCCGTTCTCGCCGAGGCGGCGCAGCACCGCGGGCAGCCCACCTGCGTAATAAAACTCTTCCATCAGGAAGCGCCCCGAGGGCATCAGGTCGACGATGGTCGGCGTGTTGCTGCCGATGCGCGTCCAGTCTTCCAGTTCGAGGTCGACGCCGATGCGGCCCGCGATCGCCTTCAGGTGAATCACCGCATTGGTCGATCCGCCGATGGCCGCATTCACTCGAATGGCGTTCTCGAACGCCTCGCGTGTGAGGATCTTCGAGAGCGTGAGCCCTTCCTTGGCCATCTGCACCGCGCGCATGCCCGACATCTGCGCGAGCACATAGCGCCGCGCATCGACCGCCGGAATCGCCGCGTTGTGCGGCAGCGAAGTGCCCAGTGCCTCGGCCATGCAGGCCATGGTCGAAGCCGTGCCCATCGTGTTGCAGGTGCCCGCCGAGCGCGACATGCCGCCCTCGGCCGAGAGGAACTGATGCAGGTTGATCTCGCCGGCCTTCAGCGATTCGTGCAGCTGCCACACGGCGGTGCCCGAACCGATGTCCTTGCCGTCGAGCTTGCCGTTGAGCATCGGCCCACCGGTCACCACGATGGCCGGGATGTCGCAGCTCGCGGCGCCCATCAGCAGCGCGGGCGTGGTCTTGTCGCAGCCTGTGAGCAGCACCACCGCATCGACCGGGTTGCCACGGATGGCCTCTTCCACATCCATGCTCGCGAGGTTGCGCGTGAGCATCGCGGTGGGGCGCAGGTTCGATTCGCCGTTCGAGAACACCGGAAACTCGACAGGGAAACCGCCCGCCTCCGAAATGCCGCGCTTCACATGCTCGGCGATCTTGCGGAAGTGCGCATTGCACGGCGTGAGCTCCGACCAGGTGTTGCAGATGCCGACGATCGGACGGCCGTCGAACTCATGGTCCGGAATGCCCTGGTTCTTCATCCAGCTGCGGTACATGAAGCCGTTCTTGTCGGCCGAGCCGAACCATTCGGTCGAGCGCAGTTTCTTCGGAGGGGTGTCCGGCATGCGAAGGTGTCCTGAGAGAAAAGAGAGAGAAAGAGAAAAAAGAGAACGTCAGCGCCGGGGTGCGCGCGAGGTGAAGAAGCGTTGCAGCAGGCAGAACACGAAGAGCAACGCGCCGACGACGATGCGCGTCCACCAAGAGCTGAGCGTGCCGTCGAAGGAAATCAGCGTCTGGATGATCCCGAGCATCAACACGCCGAAGAGCGTGCCCGCCACATAGCCCACGCCGCCGGTGAGCAACGTGCCGCCGATCACCACCGCCGCGATGGCATCGAGCTCCAGCCCGAGCGCATGCAGGCCGTAGCCCGAGAGCATGTAGAAGGTGAAGATGACCCCGGCCAGCGCCGAGCAGAAGCCCGAGAGCGTGTACACGCCCACGAGCGTGCGGCGCACCGGCAGGCCCATCAGCATGGCCGAATGCTCGCTGCCGCCGATGGCGTACACCGCGCGGCCGAAGGGCGTGCAGTGCGCGATGAACACCGCGGCCAGCAGCACCACGATGGCGATCACCGCGCTGATCGAGACCGAGGCCTCGCCCCAGATCGGAATGCGGATCTGCGAGACCTCGGAGTAGAACTCGTTGGTGATGCTGATCGAGTCGATGCTGATGAGATAGCAGAGCCCGCGCGCGAGGAACATGCCCGCGAGCGTGACGATGAAGGGCTGCAGTCGGAAGCGCTCGATGAGCAGGCCCATGAACGCGCCGAAGGCCGTGCCCATCACGAGCACCAGCGGGATCACGATGGCCGGGCTCCATCCGTGCTTCTCGACCAGCGAGGCCGACACCATCGTCGTGAGCGCGATCACCGAGCCCACCGAAAGGTCGATGCCGCCCGAGAGAATCACGAAGGTCATGCCGACCGCGACGACGATGAGGAAGGCGTTGTCGATCAGCAGGTTGAGGAACACCTGCGCCGAGAAGAAGCCGTCGTAGAACACGGAACCCAGCGTCGCCATCAGAACGAACAGCGAGATGGTGGCCGTCAGCGGCAGGTACTTCGGATTGAGCCCTGCCCTGCCCTCTTTCCGAGGAGCCGGCTGAGGCGAGGGAGCAGCGTTCGTCTCGATCACCGCGCTCATGCCCGTCCCCCTTCATGCGCCGGCCGCTGCACCAGCGACCGCACTTCCGACCTGAACTCCGGCGACTGCAACAGCATCACCACGAACACCACCACCGCCTTCACCACGAGGTTGATCTCCGGCGGCACGCCGAGCGAATAGATCGCGTAGGTGAGCGTCTGGATGATCAGCGCGCCGATCACGCTGCCCACGAGGCTGAAGCGTCCGCCCGTGAGCGCCGTGCCGCCGAGCGTGACCGCAAGGATCGCATCGAGCTCCAGCAGCTGGCCGGCGTTGTTGCCGTCCGCGCTCTTCACGTTCGAGCTGATCAAAAGACCCGCCACGCCCGCGCAGAGGCCGCAGAACGCATACGCCCCGACGACGAGCCGCCGCGACTGGATGCCCGCCACGCGCGCCGCGGTCGGGTTGATGCCCACCGCCTGGATGAACAGGCCAAGCGCCGTGCGCGTGATCGCCAGATACAGCAGCACGAACACCACCGCCACGATGAACAGCGAGAACGGCAGGCCCAGCAGGTAGCCGCTGCCGAGGAAGAAGAAGGGCTTGTAGTAGATCGTGATGATCTGCCCGTCCGCGATGAGCTGCGCGATGCCGCGGCCCGCCACCATGAGGATCAGCGTCGCGATGATCGGCTGCATGCCGACCTTGGCGACCAGCAAGCCGTTCCAGAGGCCGCACAGCAGCGCGACGGCGAGCGCAGCGAGGATCGCGAGCGGCATCGGGAAGCGGCTCACGTCGCTCGCGACGGAGCCGCCGATCATCCAGGCCGCGACCGCCGCAGCGATGGCCACCACTGCGCCGACCGAGATGTCGATGCCGCGCGTGGCGATCACGAGCGTCATGCCGAGCGAGACCAGCACCAGCGGCGCCGCGCGGTTCACGATGTCGATCAGGCTGCCGTACAGATGGCCGTCGCGCCATTCGAGGTGCAGGAAGCTGGCGTTGAACGCGGTGTTGATCGCGAGCAGGAGCAGCAGCGTGACGATCGGCCAGGCAAGCCGATGGCTCATGAGGGATGAAAGGCGGTTCATATCTTCTGCATTGCTCCTTCCCCCGCTGGGGGAAGGCCGGGATGGGGGCACGCGGCCTCGAACACTGCGCGGCGGTGAAGGCCGCTTGCCCCCACCCCGGCCCTCCCCCAGCGGGGGAGGGAGAAATACAAAGACCAGAGGTGCGTCATGCGGCAGCAATCATTTCGTAGACCTCGTCCTCGGTCGAACCGCCCGGCAGCTCGCCCACCTTCTGCCGGTCGCGCAGCACCACGATGCGATGCGCCACGCGCACCACTTCGCTCATCTCCGACGAGATGAAGACCACCGCCATGCCCGCGCGCGCGAGCCGCAGGATCTCTTCCATGATTTCCTGCTTGGCCGCGACGTCGATGCCGCGCGTGGGTTCGTCCAGGATCAGAAGGCGCGGCTCGGTCGCGAGCCAGCGCGCGATCATGGCTTTCTGCTGGTTGCCACCCGAGAGCAGGCCGATGGGGGTTTCGACGCTGGCCGTCTTGATGCCCAGCGAAGCGACGAAGCGCTCGGCCATGGCGGTCTGCTCGGCGTGCGAGAGAAATTTCCGCGTGCCCAGGCGTGCCTGCAAAGCCAGCGCGATGTTCTCGCGCACCGACAGCTCGGCCACGATGCCGTCGGTCTTGCGCTCCTCGGGGCACAGCGCGAGGCCTTCGCGGATCGCATCGGCGGGGTTCGAGAAAGTGACGGAGCGGCCGTCGACCTTGAGCACGCCGCGGTCGGGCGATTCAAGGCCGAACAACAGCCGCGCCAGCTCGGTGCGGCCTGCGCCGAGCAGTCCCGCAATGCCGACGACTTCGCCGGCACGCACGCGCAGGTCGGTGGCCTGCAACTGTCCGGCCTGGCCCAGCCCCTCGGTCTGCAGCAGCGCGGGCGCGGCTTCATCGAATGCCGGCAGCGCGGCGGGCCGTGCCGACTGCGCGGCCAGCTCACGCCCGAGCATCGCAGCGATCAGCGCCTGCGGGCCGAGGTCCGCCGCTTTCCATTCGCCCACCCAGTTGCCATTGCGCAGAACGGTGATGCGGTCCGACACCGCGTACATCTGGTTGAGAAAGTGCGTCACGAAGACGATCGCGAGCCCCTCGCTGCGCAGGCGCCGCAGCACCTCGAACAGCTTCTCGACTTCGTCGTCATCGAGGCTCGATGTCGGCTCGTCGAGGATCAGCACCTTCGACGACACGCCGAGCGCGCGCGCGATCGCCACCAGTTGCTGTACCGCGACCGAGTAGCTGGACAGCAGGCGCGTGACGTCGATGTCGAGCCCGATGCGCGCCAGCAATTCGGCCGCGCGGCGGTTCACCGCCGCCCAGTCGATGCGAAAACCCTGCAACGCGCCGCAGCGCGGATAGCGACCCGCGAACACGTTCTCCGCCACCGAGAGGTTCGGGCACAGATTCACCTCCTGGTAGACCGTGCTGATGCCCAGCTTCTGCGCCTCCAGCGGCGAGCCGGGCCGGATGGCCTGGCCGTCGAAGAACATCTCGCCGCCGCTGGACGGCAGCACGCCGGTGAGCACCTTGATCAGCGTGGACTTGCCCGCGCCGTTCTGTCCCATCAGCGCATGGACCTCGCCCGGGTACAGCCGCAGCTGGACATCGTTCAGCACCGGGATGCCGCCGAACTGCTTGTGGATACCCCGCAGCTCGAGCACGGGGGCGAGGGGCGTGCGCTCGGTCATGCGGTTACTTGTTCTTGTTGTAGACATCGATGAACACGGCCGCCAGCAGCACCAGTCCCTTGATGACCTGCTGGTAGTCGATGCCGATGCCCAGGATCGACATGCCGTTGTTCATCACGCCCATGATGAAGGCGCCGATCACCGCGCCCATCACGCGGCCCACGCCGCCCGAGGCCGAG
>Ga0163161_10000436_pt1 | contig 34952 bp, 41 predicted proteins | sample S45metaG_FD_129847 | JGI IMG/M metagenome (GOLD analysis project Ga0163161, IMG submission 129847) | Switchgrass rhizosphere microbial communities from Kellogg Biological Station, Michigan, USA - S4-5 metaG | ecosystem: Host-associated > Plants > Roots > Rhizosphere > Soil | place: USA... | reverse complement strand
GGCGCGATCAGGGCCCGATGCAGGTGGTCGAGCGCTTCCGCGCTGGACAGGAGCACGGCCGAGCGGCGGCTCAACTTCAGCAGGGGATCGATATGACGGCGGTCGATCCGCGGGGCCACCCGGTGGTAGACGTGCACTTCGTCCAGCAGGGCGCCGCGGGCGAGCAGCTGTTCACGCAGGACGCCTCGCCCCCCAGGCGCGCCGATCAGGGCGACGCGCTTGCCCTCCACGCGGGCCAGCTCCGGAAGGCCAAGCACGCCCTCGCTGTCCTGGGTGGTTTCCGGGAAGCGCACATCGGTGAGATTGGCCGTTCGCAAGGCGCGTGCCGTGCCACGGCCCACGGCGATCACGGTAGCCCGCGTGGCCAGGGGCAGCACGTCCGCCGCGAAGCGCACGGCGGCCGGGCTGGTGAAGATCAACAAATCGCCCCCCAGCGCGCTACGTAGCGCGGCGTCGACCGCCGAAGCGTCTTCGATGGCGCGAAGCGAAAGGCCGGGCACGCTGACCGGTATGCCGCCCAGCTTGCGGACCCGCCGGGAAAGCGGCCCCGCGGTACCCGCAGGGCGAGTGATGACGACGGTAACGTTGCGAAGAGGGTGGCTACGGCTCACGGAAGCATCCTGCTACTGAGCGCTCAGGATAGGAAGCGACGCCCGTTCGGACCACTGCCGAAGGTCGTGGTTCAGCCATACGGGTGCGAACGGTTTGCCTTGCCTCGTAGACTTCGTTGCTTATGACTCCCAACGACATCTCCCTCGCCGATCTCGAGCGCTTCATCCTCGATGGCATTCCCCTCGCGCGGGCCATGGCGGTGAGCATCGACAGCTTCGATGGCATGCGTCTGGTCATGACGGCACCGTTGCTGCCCAACATCAACGACAAGGCCTGCGCCTTCGGCGGCAGCATCGTGGCGCTCATGACCCTGACCTGCTGGGCCCTGGTCGAAGCCGTGCTGCGCCAGCGTGGGGAGGACTGCGACGTCTTCGTCGCCGACTCCACGGTGCGCTACCTGGATCCCATCTGGAACGACCTGCGCGCCGAGGCCACCCTGGCGCCAGGCGCCAACTGGAAGGGCTTCTTCGGGATGCTGAAGGCGCGCGGACGGGCGCGCGGGGACTTCACCTGCGTGGTTCCCGGCGCGGACGGAAAGCCGATGGCCAGCCTGGATGCGCGTTTCGTCGCCAAACGCCGGGCATAATGCCGGCCGACGCCACGATGGAACCCGCCATGCGCCGTATCGCCCTGCTCCTGCTCGCTCTTGCCGTCTCGCTCCTGTCCGGCTGCGCCACCAATGTCCGCAACGATGCACTCACCAATGCCACCAACGCGTACGCGTCGGCGATCCGCTGGGGCGACTGGGAAGGCGCACAGAGCTTCATCGACAAGGATTACGCCAAGGACCACCCGCTGAGCTCGATCGAGACAGGGCGCCTGGGCCAGCTCCGCATCACGGGCTACGACGAAGGCGGCGGTCCCCGTCCCGACGGTGACGACGAAGTGGTCCAGGTCGTCCAGATCAACGTGGTCAATATCAACACCCAGGCCGAACGCACCGTGGTCGACCACCAGCGCTGGCGGTACGACACGGAAAAGAAGAAGTGGTGGCTGACCACGGGCCTGCCCGACTTCTCGCCGAAGTAAACCCTATATAATCGGCCGTTTATCCCCACTGGGACGCGCAAGAACACGATGAACGACGTACTGCACAAGTTGCCCGAATTCGCGAGCAACCACCTGGCGCTGGTCGCGCTGTTCGTAGCGATCCTGCTTGCCCTGCTGGGCGGCGAAGTGATGACCCTCTTCCGCAAATGGAAGACCCTCACCCCAGCCGGCCTCACCCAGCTGATCAACCGCGATACGCCGCTGATCATCGACCTGTCGGCCAGCGCCGACTTCGAAAAGGCGCACGTTCCGGGTGCCAAGAACGTGGCCATGAGCCAGTTCGACCCGGAGACGCAGAAGGATCTGAGCAAGGCCAAGGACCTCCCGGTCGTCCTGATCGACAAGGACGGCCGTGGCGTCGGCAAGGCGGCCAACCGCCTGATCAAGGCCGGTTTCCAGAAGGTCTTCGTGCTCGACGGCGGCACCTACGCCTGGCAGACCGCCCAGTTCCCCGTCGCCAAAGGCAAAAAATAAATCACCTACAACCCGTGAATCCCCGCCCGTCCCCGCAAAATCGCATCCAGCACGTCGGGCGCCACATCGAACGAATCGAAGTACAGCCGGTCCTCCGGCAGGTTCGCATCGATGAACAGCTGGCGCCCGGCGGCGACCATCGCCGGCGGGCCGCTCATGTAGAGATCGAAGTCCGCCAGGTCCGGGAAGTCTTCCAGCAGGGCCTCGTGGATCAGGCCTTCGCGTAGCCCGCTGGCGCGCGCCGCTTCCGGATCGGACAGCACCGGCGTGAAGGTGATCGTCGGCACCTCCGCCGCCCACCCGCGGGCGAGGTCGGCGAGATACAGATCCTCGGCAATCCGTGCGCCCCAGTAGATGTGCATGGGCCGCCGCGTACCGAGCGCGATGAAGTGCTCGACGATCGCTTTTACCGGCGCAAAGCCCGTGCCGCCGGCCATGAACAGCATCGGCCGCTCGGAATCCTCACGCGGCACGAAGGTGCCCAGGGGGACCTCGATGGTCAGCCGGTCACCGACCTTCAGCGATTCGTACACCCACGAGGTGAAGCCGCCACCCGGGACGTGCCGCACGTGCAGCTCGACCGCCCCGTCGGCACGCGGGCCGCTGGCGATCGAGAAGGGCCGATGCTTGCCGTCCTCGAGAATGACGTCGAGGTACTGGCCGGGTAACCAGTTGAGCCGGTCGTCGCCCAGCGGCGTCAGCCATATACCGACCACGTCGGGCGCCAGCATGCGGCGCTCGATGACAACGGTTTCGGCGCGACGGTGCGGGATGTCTTCCACGGAGGCGATCTCGCGCGCCTGGATGGTGATATCCCCGCGGGGAACGGCCTGGCAGAGCAGGATCGCGTGACGCATGCGCGCCGGGCCGGAGAGGGCCGTCGGCGGATTGCGCGGATACGAGCACTCGCCTTCGACGAGGGTCGCCTTGCAGCTTCCACACGCGCCCCCCCGGCACGAATACGGGAGGGCGATTCCCGCGCGCTGGGCGGCTTCGAGGACGGTTTCGTCGGCAGCGGCGTCGAATCGCTTGCCGGACGATGTCAGGGTTACGGTGGGCACCCGCGCATTGTAGGACAATGACGGCTGATCCATTAGACGACGCCTGCCCATGGCCATCTGGAAGCAACCCATCGATCTCGCGCGGATCAACGGCTGGAGCCGCGGCACAATGATGGAGACGCTCGACATCCGCATCATCGACGCCGGCGACGACTGGCTTCGCGGCACGATGCCCGTCGACCACCGCACGCAGCAACCGTTCGGCCTGCTGCACGGTGGCGCATCCGTGGTCCTGGCCGAGACGCTCGGCAGCACCGCCGCCCTGCTCACGCTGGATGTGGAGAAGGAAGTCGCCGTCGGCCTGGATATCAACGCGAACCATATTCGTGGTCCACGCAGCGGGCTGGTCACCGGCACCGCCAAGGCCATCCATCTGGGGCGGACCACCCAGGTCTGGGAAATCCGCATCGAGGACGAAGCCGGCAAGCTGGTCTGCCTGGCGCGCCTGACCATGGCCGTGATCCCTTCGCCGGGTGGCGCGCCGGGAAATCTCCGCTCGTGACGGAAGGCGCGCCGTATGCGGCGCTGTCGCCGGACGTCGTCCTTGCCGCGGTAGATGAAGCCGGCTCCTGGAGCGACGGCCGCCTGCTGACTCTCAACAGCTACGAGAACCGCGTCTTTCAGGTCGGCCTCGAGGACGGCGGCTTCGTCGTCGCCAAGTTCTACCGTCCGGGGCGCTGGACGGACGCCGCGATCCTGGAGGAGCACGCGTTCGCCCTCGAACTGGCGGCCGCCGAATTGCCGATGGTCGCGCCGCTGGCCTTCGACGGCCGGACGATGCTGCGTCACGCCGGCTACCGCTATGCGCTCTATCCGCGGCGCGGCGGGCGTGCACCCTCGCTGGAATCCACCGACCAGCTGGAATGGCTGGGCCGCCTCCTGGCACGCATGCATGCCATAGGCGCACGCAGCCGCTTCCAGGCGCGTGGGGTTCTCGACCGGCCGACCATGATCGACGCGCCGATGCGCGCGACCCTCGGCTCCTCCTTGCTACCCGCCCATCTGTTCGACGCCTACCGCCATGCGGCGGGCCGCGTAGACGACGCCGTCGCCAGCCGGATCGAAGCTGTCGGCCCGGTGCAGCGCATCCGCCTGCACGGTGACTGCCATCCCGGCAACGTGCTGTGGACCGACGCCGGCCCGCACTTCGTCGATCTCGACGATGCACGCACCGGCCCGGCCGTGCAGGACCTGTGGATGCTGGCGGCCGACGACGCCATGATGACCGCGCTGCTCGAAGGCTATGGCCAGTTCCGCGACTTCGATCCGACCGAGCTGGCCCTGATTCCGGTGTTGCGCGCCATGCGCCAGGTCCACTACGCCGGCTGGATCGCCGAGCGCTGGCACGATCCCGCCTTCCCCGCCGCGTTTCCCTTTGCCGCCGAGGCGCGCTGGTGGGAACAACACATCGCCGATCTCCATGAGATCGCCGACGACCTCTAGACCACGGAGAGCCCATGCATTCGTTTTTTACCCGCGTCATTGCCGTCTTTGAAATCGCCGGCGGCCTGTTCGGCCTGGTCCATCAGTTCGATCGACTGCTCGGCGGCCGGTTCAGCGGCGTGGATGCCATCGTCGCCGTGCTCGGCGTGCTGTTGTTCGCCTTCATTCTCGTCGCCGGCATCCTGTTGGCCAGCAACGACGGGCGTGGCACGCAGATGTCGATCTGGGCGCAGTTCCTCCAGGCGCCGCTCATCGCGACGCCGGTCTTCAGCTATGCCTTGTCGAGCGGCGCGTTCGTCAATCTGTTCATCACCCTGCAGCACTCGCCGCGACTCGGCTTCGACTGGTCGATCGCGACGCATGGCTGGCTGCTCTCCCTGGGTGGACCCTCGCCCGCGCACCTGGGCATCAACCTGCTGGCCCTGGTTTCCTGGCTGATCCTGCGCTTCGGCCGCTGAGCCCCGGTATCATTCACCGATGAATAGCCCTGTCCTGCCCAGCATCCGCCTGAAAACCGACCGCGTCCCCGGCCACCCGTGGGTCTGGTCGGCCCAGATCGTCAAGCCCGAAGAACGCCTGCCGCCCGGGAGCGTCGTCGACGTGCTCGATGCCAAGGGTCGCTTTGTCGGGCGCGGATTCTGGAACGGCCACGCGCGCGTCGCATTGCGCCTGCTCACCACGGACGCCGATGAAGCCATCGACAACGACTGGATCGCGTCGCGGCTGGCCCGGGCCGTCGAGCTGCGTCGCGAGCTGCTCCGCCTGGATGAGGTGAGTGACGCCTGGCGCGTGGTCCACAGCGAAGGCGACGGCCTCTCCGGCCTGGTCGTCGACCGCTATGCGAACCATCTCGTCGTCGAATACTTCGCCGCCGGCATGTGGCGCTTCCGCGAAGCGATCCACGCCGAGCTTCAGCGCCACTTCCCCGGTGCGTCCCTCTATTGGTTCGCCGAAGAGCACGTGCAGCGGCAGGAATCGTTCGACGTGCGCTCCAACGAGGCGCCGGCCGCGGTCGACGTGCACGAACACGGCCTCGCGTTCCACGCCGCACCGGGCCTTGGCCACAAGACCGGCTTCTTCGCCGATCAACGTGACAACCGCCGCCGGTTCGCCCAGCTCGCGCGTGGGCGCCGGGTGCTCGATCTCTGCTGCAACGCCGGCGGCTTTGCCGTACATGCGATGAAGGCCGGCGCGAGCCATGCCACCGGCGTCGATGCCGATGCCGCCATCCTCGAGGTCGCCCGTGAGAACGCCCGCCTGAACGATGTCGAGGCTACCTTCGAACAGGGTGACGTCTTTGAATGGCTGCGCGCGGCGATCGCACGCGGGGAGACCTGGGACGCCGTCGTGCTGGACCCGCCCAAGCTCACCCGTGACCGCAACCAGGTCGTGAATGCGCTGAAAAAGTACTTCGCCATGAACCGGACGGCGCTCGATGTTGTCGCTCCCGGCGGCATCCTTCTCACCTGCTCGTGCACGGGCCTGGTCGGCGAAGACGACTTCCTGGAAATGATCCGCCGGGTCGCTCTCAATGCCGGTCGCAACATCCAGGTCCTTCACGTCGATGGTGCCGGCGCGGACCATCCGGTAGCGAGCAATGTTCCGGAAAACCGTTACCTCAAGGCCGTGTACTGCCGCGTCGACTGACGCCGCGTTCACCATGTCTTGATCGCGGGCCGGCACACACTGCCGGCCATGTCCAGAAAGCCGCCCGACGCCGCTCTTGAAGTGCCCGATGTGGAACGGGCCCACGCGAAAGCGGCGGGCCTGATCTACGTCTGCGACACCGACAACGGCATCACGCGCTGCAAGCGCGGGCGGGCATTTCACTACCTGGGTATCGACGGGAAACGGGTGACGGACGAGGACGTGCTCACGCGCATCCGTGCGTTGGCCATCCCGCCGGCCTACACGAAGGTGTGGATCTGTCCCAACGAGCGCGGTCACCTCCAGGCGACCGGACGCGATGCCCGTCTGCGCAAGCAATACCGGTATCACGCCAAATGGCGTAGCGTGCGCGACCGCGACAAATTCGAACGGATCCTCGAGTTCGGCGAGGCGCTGCCCCGACTGCGTCGCCGGCTGCGGAAGGATCTCGCCCAGCCTGGCCTGCCCCGGGAAAAAGTGCTGGCGCTGGTGGTCAGCCTGCTGGAGGAAACCATGATCCGCGTGGGCAACGATGCCTACGCGAGGGAGAACAACTCGTTCGGCTTGACCACCCTGCGCTCGCGACACGTCGCCGCGCGCCAGGGCCGCATCGAGTTTCATTTCCGCGGAAAGAGCGGCCAGTGGCGCGACGTGACGCTCGACGACCGCCGTCTGGTCAAGGCCATCCGCAAGGTCCAGGAACTGCCCGGCCAGCGTCTCTTTCAATACCTGGACGACGACGGGCAACGCCAGCCCGTCGATTCCGGCATGGTGAACGATTACCTTCGGGAGGTGACCGGCGGCGAATTCACCGCGAAAGACTTCCGGACCTGGGGCGGCACGATCAACGCGGTCGCCGTGCTGGCCGCCCTCCCGGTGCCCGTCGAGGGCGGCGAGCGCGCCGTGAAAGCGACGCTGGCGGAGGCCGTAAGAGAGGTGGCCGCCGTGCTCGGCAATACGCCCGCGGTCTGCCGTGCGTCCTACATCCATCCGGAGGTCTTCGCCGGCTGGCTCGACGGCGAATTGCACCGTCGCGTGCCTGAAACGAGCGTCGCCTTTCCTCGAAAATTGGAAACATCGACCCTGGCTTTTCTCCGTCGTCGGCTCCATGTATCCCGACGCTCCCGTTGAGACGAACGGATGGCTATAGTGCGCACACGGGGTTCGCGTTCGATTTTCCAGGGGTTGTGTTGACGATGTTGCGGTGGAAGGTGATTCCCGTCTTGATCGGCCTGACGGCAGGCCTGGGGGTGCATGCGCAGGAGGCGCCGGCAGCTCCGCCATTCGCTCTTCCGGCCGCCGGAAGCCATCGCGGCGTGGTGGATGACACCTGGATCATCGCGCCGAAACGGCTACCCGACGCCACGCTGTCCGCCGTGAAGAACTACGCCGACGAAGGCGATATCGCCGCCGGCGTGTCACTGCGTTATCGCATCGACCACGCCGAGTGGATCATCGCCGACGTCTTCATTTACCCCGCCGGCCAAGGCGACAACACGAAGATGCTGCGCCAGGCGACCGACGATTTTCGCGAGTCGGTGGCCTACGCCGAGCGCCAGGAAATCTATCGCAACGTCTGGTGGGGGGATGAAGGTGCTTACACCGCTTCCCTCAGTGGTGGGAAGAAGATTGAAGGGCGGTTCCTGCCGATCGTGTTCGACGCACAGCAGGACATGCTGACCTCGCGAACCTATGTCTTCTACCGCAAGCTCTACTTCGTGAAGATCCGGCTGACCACCACCGTCGATGCGGTCGATTCGCTCGCGGAAAATGCCGATCCCTTTATCAGCGGCCTGCTCGACGGCGTTGAAGTGGTCAGCGCGGGTAGTTGCGGCCGCACGATGGACATCGTGGCGATTCAACCCGGCGAATCGCTGCCGGGCGATCTTCCCGACGGCGTGAGTAGCGACGGCTACCGCATGGCGCTGAAGCTGACGAAGGCAGGCACGCCGGCGTACGGCGCGCAGATGGCGAAGGCAATGGCTCTGGCGTCGAAGCGGCAGATCGCCAGTGGTTGCACCACACTCGATTACCATCCGCCGCTGGAAGACGGCACCCGCACGGTGCTGCACCTGTCGTTCATGCCAGGCGACTGGGGTTCGACGGCAAAGCCATAAATAAAGAACGGCCGGGACGCGTCCCACGCCCCGGCCGTTGCCGCGCAGGTGTCTACAGCGAAGCCGTCGACCTGCGTCGACGGGGGCATGATGGCGTGAGCCAGCCCTGGTCGCCTATGGAAGAAATCTGAAAAAGGTGACGCATATTCGGCAAAGCACGCGTCTGAGTCGGCGGAAGCTTACGAAATATCTCAGACTCCGCACGCGGAACCGTCAGGGGGCTGGTTCCCGCCGGAGCCGTTCGTGTCGGGGGACACGCGGACCGCCTTCGCATGCTTCCAGGATCAAGGACAGCACCATGCATACGTTAGGGAAGAGCGGTCTGGTCATTGTGTGTGTCGCCAGTATCACCGCCTGCGCATCGATTACCGGGGGCAAGTATCAGAAAATCGACGTCCAGCCGCACACGCCGTCAGGCGAGACGATCTCCGGCGCCACCTGCCGCCTGTCGAACGACAAGGGTGCCGTGAATGTGACGGCGCCCGGCATCGCTCGGGTGCACCGCTCGTCCTCACCCCTTGACGTCAGCTGCCGCAAGGACGGCGCGACGGTCGCCCAGCAGTCGTTCCCGTCGTCCGTGCGCGGGATGGTGTGGGGCAACATCTTGTTCGGCGGCCTGATCGGCATCGTCGTCGATTTCTCCAATGGCGCGGCTCACCACTACGCGAACCGGCTGAATCTGGTCGGTACCGATATGGGTGGCGTCGCCTCCTCGGCGGGCCTGCCCGGCGCACCGGTCGCTTCCGTAAGCGCCGTGGACGAGAAGGTCGTGTCTACTGCGCCAACGGGCAGTGATGCCCAGCAGCACGAGCAGCAGCTTGCCACTGCGTTCCAGCCGGGCGGTCCGGCCAGTCTCGATCCGCGCATCGGTACCTCGATGTTCAACTCGGCACAGAACGTCGCGGCAATCCAGCAGTGCGACCGCATGATTCGCGTGCTCGAAGTCGATGGGCAGCACGCGCTGTTTTTCACTCAGTGCGAAGGCCGTCCGCAGAAGCTGCATATCGAATGCACGGCCGCCGACTGCGTACCACTGTTGCCGCCGGCGAGCTGATTAGCGTGACGTGGGAGCGACTCGCGTCGCTCCCACCTATCCTCAACCTTTCAGGTGCGGCGCCAACAACGGCATGTCCGCCGGACCCAGACGGTCCGACGCCGTCATCAGCTGGTGCCAGTACGGGTACAGCACCGGCGGCGCGCTGACCTCATCCAGACGATGACGCTCCTCGGCCGTGAGCTTCAGCTCGGCGGCGGCGAGATTGTCCCTGAACTGCGCCTCGGTGCGACCGCCGATGACCAGGGAGGTCACCGCGGGACGCTCGAGCAGCCAGGCCAGTGCGACCTGCGCACCCGACACGCCGCGCGCTTCGGCAATCGATACCAGCACATCGACGATGCGCCACAGGCGCTCTTCGTCGCGGATCGGCGGCTCGGTCCAGCCTTCCAGCTGACGCGAACCTTCCGGTGCCTTGCCATCGCGACGGTGCTTGCCCGAAAGCAGGCCACCGGCGAGCGGGCTCCAGACGAGGACACCGAGGCCCTGGTCGATCGAGATCGGCAGCAGCTCGTATTCGGCTTCGCGCGCTTCCAGCGTGTAGTGGATCTGCTGGCTGACGAACCGCTGGCGATGCTCGCGCTCGCTGATACCGAGCGCCTTCATCAAATGCCACGCGGAATAGTTGGAGCAACCCAGGTAACGCACCTTGCCGTCGCGAACCAGGGTGTCGAGTGCTTCCAGGGTTTCTTCCAGTGGCGTCAGGCCGTCCCACTGGTGAACCTGGTACAGATCGATCACGTCGGTGCGCAGGCGCTTCAGGCTGGCTTCGCATTCGCGAATCAGGTGGTAGCGCGACAGGCCGCCGTTGTTGGGGCCGTCACCCATCGGAAAGCGTGCCTTGGTCGCGATCAGAACGTCTTTCGGACGCTTGCCGCCGAGCACTTCGCCGATGATTTCTTCCGAACGGCCGTCGGAATAGACATTCGCCGTATCGATGAGATTGACGCCGGCATCGATGCACATGTCGATCAGCCGGCGTGCTTCGTCGACGCCGGAGTTGCCGACCGAGGCGAACTTGCCCTGGCCGCCGAAGGTCATCGTGCCCATCGTGAGGGTGGAGACTTTGAGGCCGGAGCGGCCAAGCAGTCGATATTCCATGGGGATTCCTTGTGGGGAGTGAACCGACCCACGTTAGCCTCCCGGCTATTCATCTGTAAAATGGAAAATTCTGATCGAATTAAGCATTCAAGAGACTCAATACGCCGTGGACCTTAAGCAACTCGAATACTTCATCGCCGTCGCCGAGGAGCGCCACTTCACGCGGGCCGCCCAGCGCCTCAACGTAGTCCAGTCCGGCCTCTCGCAGACCATCCGCAGCCTGGAAGAAGAGCTCGGTGGCCCGTTGTTCGTCCGCACCACGCGCAGTGTCGCCTTGACGGCGGCAGGCACGGTCCTGCTCGAGGAAGCCCACCGGGTGCTCGACGCGGCGCGTTCGGCACGCATGGCGGTGACCCAGGTGCACGGCCTCGCGCGGGGGCGGCTGCGGATCGGTGCCATCCAGAGCCTCGCTCCTTTCATCGACTTGCCGACCACCCTCGGGCGTTTCCGCGAAGCCTTTGGCGGCATCGACATCGAGCTTCGATTCGACGGGTCGGCGAATCTGCTGGAGGAGGTCCGCGATGGCCATCTGGATATCGCCTTCACGCAGCCACCCGCGGCACCGGTGGCCGACGTCGTCACCAAGCTGCTGGTCTGCGAAGGTCTCGTAGCCGTGTGCCCGCCCAAGCATCGGCTGGCTGGCGCCCACGACGTGACGCTGGCCGACCTTGCACAGGAGAGCTATGTCGATCTACGCACCGATTGGGGCATGCGCCAGCTCATCGACAGCGCCTTCGCCGACGCGGGACTGAATCGTCGCACGCGTTTCGAGGTCAACGACATGGGCATGCTGCTCGAACTCGCGGCGCAGGGTCTCGGCCTCGCCCTGGTGCCGGAGTCGATCGCGAAGATCCGTCGCGACGACCGTCATGCGCGACCCATCGCCTTCGCCGATATCGCCGAGAGCGAAGAACCCTGCTGGGAGATCGTCGTGGGCCATCGCGCCCGTAGCGGCGAAGCAGCAGGCCGCCTCGCCCAGGCCTTCCTCGACGTCCTCGTGCAACCGGCCGGCGCGCTCTAGGGTTCGCCGTCCCAGTAATCCAGACCGTTCTCCATGCGCTGCAAGAAACTGAAGCGCGAGCCGTCCGCCTTCCTGACGATGGTCGAGTGCTTTCCCGAGTCCGGATACTCGACGAACTCCGGCGACTCCTTCGTGCTGATGGACAGATACTTCAGCGGCGCATCCGACGTGTTGATGAACTGGTGCGGATAATCCGGCCCCGGCGGAATGAAGACGACATCGCCCGCGCGCACCGGCAGTCGTTCGCCCGCCACCCGTAGCGTGCCCTCCCCTTCCAGCACCACGAACATTTCTTCCTGCGCGTAGTGAAAGTGGTAAGGGCAGGAGATCTTGCCCGGGGCGACGATATCGAACGAGGCGCCGAGCTTCTCCGCGGCCGTGCCGGTACCGAGGCGAGCACCGAGCGCGTCGTACAGCGGTTCGCGAACGAGGCGTTCGGTGGGCGCGTCATGGAAGTTGCGGATGAGCCGCGCGGCGAGTTCGGAAGCGCGTGAGGTCATGGGCCTGCCATCGTGCAAGGTGGGGCCACCGAGGCTAGCGCGATCCACCGTTCGCGTCTTCCCGACCATCGTCCCTTGTAAACTGCCGCGACCACCCGCCCGAGCGAGCCGATGACCACGAAACCGCGACCGTTTTCCATGATCCGCGACTTCGCCCTGGCGGACTGGTTCACCCTGGGCAATGCGGCCAGCGGGGTCGGCGCCCTGTTCTCGACCATGACCTACCTGCAAGAAGGCGGCGTCTGGCACCTGTACATGGCGTGCGGGCTGGTCCTTCTGGCGCTCATCTTCGACGTCCTCGACGGTCGCATCGCCCGGTGGCGCCAGCGGGCATCGCTCCTGGGCCGCGAACTGGACTCACTCGCCGACGTGATCTCGTTCGGTGTCGCGCCGGCCGTCATCGGTTACGGTTGCGGCATGCAGGGCGGCCTCGACCGGGCGATCCTGCTGATCTTCGTCTGCTGCGGCGTTTCGCGCCTGGCACGCTACAACGTCACCGCCGAATCCCACTCGAACGACGAGGGCAAGGTCACCTACTTCGAGGGCACGCCCATCCCGACCTCGATCGTCCTTGTCGCCGTACTCTGCGCCGCCGCCGCGACGAGCGCGTTGCACGAGAACCTCTGGTTCGGCAGCGTCCGCATCGCCTCGCTGGGCCTCCATCCGCTGTCGCTGATGTTTGCGGCCTCCGGCGCTCTGATGGTCAGCCGGCTCCGCATTCCGAAGCTATAACGACCCTCTCCCGTCGCCAGGCACGCAAGCCGATCGCGGCAAGCACCACGAAACCCGCATACAGCACCGCCGTGACGGGCAGCGACTTGTAGACGTACTCGCCCACATAGATGACATCGACGGCGATCCACAGCCACCAGGCGGCGGCGTGTCGCCGCGCCTGCCACCATTGGGCGACGAGGCTGAAGGCCGTGAGCGCCGCATCGAGCCACGGCAATGAGGCGTCGGTGTAGCGGTGCATCGCGTAGCCGAGGGCCAGCGCTGCGGCCGTGCCGATCGCGAGGTGTCGCGTCGCGCTTCGTGTATCCAGCGATGCCACGCGGACATGCCCGCTGCCGTCGAGGTTACGCGACCAGCGTTGCCAGCCGTAGAGGATCAGGAACGCGAAGATCACCTGCAGCATGGTGTCCGAATACAGCTTGGCGTCGACAAAGATCCACGCGTACGCGATCACCGACACCAGCCCCACCGGCCAGCACCAGGGGCTGCGCCGCGCGGTCAGCCACACGCCCGCCGCACTGACCAGCGCGGCGGACACTTCGAATGGCGACAGCTCAAAAGTCATAAGTCATCGAAAGGCGGGCGAGTCGCGGCATGCCGGGGAACAGGTAGCTGTCACCACCCGAGGTGCCCGTGTCGCGCCAGTAGAAGTGATTGAACACGTTGTCCACGTTGAGCCGCCATGTCATCGCATGGCCGCCGACCGCCGTGATGAAGCGAAGGCCGGCATCGAAGACATGGTACGCCGGGACGCGCGTGTCGCCGTTCGGCGTCGCCACGTTCGTGCCCGCATAGCGCCAGCCGCCGAGCAACGCCCACTTCGGCGCGAACGGCAAGGTGTAGTCGGCGTACACAGCCGTCCGCCAGCGCGGCACGTTGACGACCTGGTGGTCCTCATAATCGGGCGTTCCGGTGTTCTCGGCGCGCGCGCGGATCACGTTGGCGCTGGCCGTGAGGCGAAGGTTGTCCGTCACCCGCCCGGCGAGATTGAGCTCGATACCGGTGTGAACCTCCTGGCCCTGCTGGACGAAGGTGAAGCCTTCGGCCGTATCGTCAGGACGCGCGAACTGGTACGCCTGGCGAATGCGATACACCGCCGCCTGCAGGTCCAGCGCATCGCTGAGCGCGTACTTCACGCCGGCCTCGACCTGGCGCGACTGCAGCGGCGCCAGCGTCGTGCCGCCGTTCGAGGTCCAGTAGGGCGCCTCGCGTCCCAGCGACAGACCTTCACCGTAACTGATGTACGTGGTCAGGGGCGCCGTCGGCTGCCAAAGCACGGCCGCCTGCGGCAGGGTCTTCGTCATCCGCGTATCGCGCTCGAGGGCACCCGTGTCGTCGTAAGCACGCTCGTCGAGCTTGACCAGGCGTGCGCCAGCGAGCACCTGCCATGTTTCGCCGAGATGGATACGATCGATGGCGAACAGCGTGCGCTGCCAACTCGTGAGGCGTCGCTCCGACGGGCCTGGTTCGTTCGGCGACGGGTCGAAATACGGTGGGACGCGATCGTCGATGTTCGCGGTGCCGACGTAGTCGTACACGTAGGCACGCTGATCCACGGTGCGGCGGAACGCACTCGCGCCGACGTTCACCTCGTGATCGATCGCACCCGTCGCGAAGCTCCCGGTGAGCACGACGCGTACTTCGTCGTTCTGTCGCGTGTCGTCCGGGCTACGGAAATCGTAGACGTCGTAGTCGCCGTTGGGCGCGAAGAAGTAGCCCGGCGTCGCGCCGGAAGCGCAGGATGCCGCATAGAAACAACCATAGGCGAAGGCGACGTTGTCGTCGATCACGGTATGGCTGTGGCCCGCCGATACCTGCGCATTCCAGCTGTCATTGAATCGATAGTTGAAGCGCAGGGTCGTGTTGCTCGAATGGATGCCGACCGGACGCTGCCAGGGCTCGTAGCCGAGCAGGCGCGTGCGGCTGGGGTGCTCGGGAATCTGCGTGCCGCCGAGTAACTGGTAGCCCGACGCCGATCGCTGGCCGCTGGTCTGGTAGTCGGTATCCAGCTGCACGGTGGCCTGTTCGTTGATCTTCCAGTCGGCGCCGATCGACACGAAGCTGCGCCGTCCATCGGTGTGCTCGATCGCCGCGTGCGTCTTCTCGTTCGCCGCATTGACGCGCAAGCCGAACGATGGGGTAAACCATGCACCCAGGTCGACGGCCTCATAGTTGGAACCGTGCGAGTCCGTCCCGATCGTCACCGTGTGCACGTCGGCCGGGCGCTTGCTTACGTAGTTGATCAGGCCGCCGGGCTCGACGACACCGGCTTCCAGGCCGCCGAGACCCTTGAGCACCTCGACGCGTTCCTTGCCTTCCAGTCCGGGCAGCTGCTCGGCCGACATGATCATGCCGTTGAAGCGGAAGCCCGTCGCCAGATCCAGCGGAAAACCGCGTATCGAGACGTCCTGGTAGTAGCCCGCCGGCGCGTAGTTGTCGTTGATCGCCGAATCGCCGCGCACCAGCTCGCTGAGCGTCCGCGGCTGGCGGTCGTCGATCTGCGCGCGGGTAATGACGGTGATCGCCGCCGGCGTGTCGTGCAGCGGCGCGTTGCCGAAGCTGCCGAACGTATCGAGCTGGGAGTCGGCCGCCTGGTACCCGGTGGTCGTGGTGGCGTTCACATCCACGGTCGACAGGGTGCGGGCCTTCTGGGGCGCCGTATCGTCGGCGGCATGCGCCACGCCGAGCATCGAAAGCAGGGCCAGGGCAAGCGGAGTGCGGGGAAAAGTCATCGTCGTCTTCAGGTTCACGGACGAAGCGACGGCGAACCACGTCGTCCGGGGACGTCCGTGGTTCTGCAAGCTCCCTACGCCGGTACTAACCGGGTCAGGTTCCAAGGGACTCTCTCAGCCTGGCAACGCCAGGCACCCCCGCTTCTAGAACCGCTATTGAACCACGATTGGCGCGCCGGCGTCGCGGATGGCGTCCAGCAAGGCCTGTCCATGCGCTCCGGCGAACCAGGCGGCGTGCCCGCGCAGGAAGGTGTGGTAAGCCACGTCGGCGTGGTCGCGACGTCGCGTCACCCCCTCGAAGTATTCGATCTCGGACAGGGCGAAGTCGATATGGACGATCGGCAGGAGGTCCGCCAGCAGTCTCAGGTCGTCGGCCGACAGGGGGCAGATCTCGCGGTAGCCTCCGATCAGCGCGAGCGCCAGGTCGGTACGACCGATGTCGCCGTTTGCGATATCGAGCCACGCGATCGCGTTGCGTTCGATCGCCGTGGCCAGATCGAACAGCCCGAACGTCATCGCCGACAGGCCAAAGTCGAGGACATCGGTGATACGCGCCTCATCACTCGCATCGCTCCAGCACAGATTCGATACGTGCCAGTCGCCGTGGGTCCAGGCACGCGGCTGCCGCGCGATGCCGCCAACGGCACGTTCATGCCAGGGGGCCATCGCCTCGCCGATCTCCGTGCGCCAGTCACGCTCACGCAAATAGACGCCCAACGAAGGACGCGACGGAAACGACGCTTTGATAGCGTCGAGCGGATTCGCCGCTGAAAGGACCTCCGCGCGCGCCACCAGGATGTGTGTCGAACGCTGCGGTGCCCGATAGTCCCGGGCCGCAAGGTGCAGCCGCGCGAGCATCGCGCCCGCGGCTCGCGCGTGGGCGACACCGCCGATCGGCGACCATGAAAACGCGTCACGGTAGACATCCGCGCCCACGGCCGGCCGATGCACTTCGTAGACCCACGCATCGATCGCGATCGCCGACTGGCCGTCGATATCTTCGAGGACCTCCGGCACGGGGATGCCACGCTCACGCAGATGCCCGGCGAACCGGTGTTCTTCCGCCAGTGTCGCTGCGGAGCGCACGCTCCAATGATGACGCTTGACGAACACCTCCCCGTTGAACGTCGCCACGAGGGCCGCGGCCGATAACGGCCGCGGACTCCGCCAGCTCACCGCCGCTCCGCCACCCAGGCGAGGAAAGCGCGCCAGCAGCACCTCGACCTCGGTCAGCGTCAGCGGTGGCCAGTCCGGCGGCAATTCGTCGCCGGCCAGACCGTGGGTGAGGTGGGTATCGTCGTTCATCGCCGCAGTCTAACCGCTGCTTTCAAAAAGCCAGGTTCAGGCCGAGCGTGGCCCAGTGCGACACCGGCAATGCATGTTCGCGCTCACGCCCGACGACCAGGTCGACGCTGTTGCCGTCATCCTTGCCGAAGTAGTAACGCACGCCGGCCTGCGTGGTCTGCGACAGGCGTGACGCCCACAGTCGCTCCGCAAGCAGGGCGACCTCCTTCGTGACAGCGAACTCGAAGCCGACACCCGCCAGGCGATGCCAGGCGCCCTGCTCCACCCGCGTCATGCCAAGGTTGACGTTCGCCATCAGGCGGCGCTCGTCGTCGATACCGAAGTTGCTCGCGGCGTACACGTTGGAGCCGATGCGGTGGCCGTTCTGCAGGGTCGTGTCTGCCGCAACGGCGAGGCCGATGCCGGCGTCGTCGCCGTTGCGGAGCTGCCATTTGATCGAGGGATTCTGCAGGTTGTATCCCGGATGGGACTGGCCGCCGAGGCCAAGACCGAATTCCACCGGCCCGACACCGCAGGCGGGCACCGTCCATGCGGTATGCGTGCCGCCACGAAATACCTGCAGCCAGCTTTCCAGCTGGCAGCGACCGGGCGTCGCGGTCGACGCATCATCGACGAGATAGCTCCCGCCGGAAGCCAGCAACGGCGAAGTGACCAGGACGAGGATCGTCCCAACAAGGAAAAGGAGCATGTTGCGCATGGTGCATACCTCCCTGCCGAACGCTGCGGCCAGGGTAGAGGGAGGCGGGTCACGGAATGACCGGCCGGTGGCCAGACTGGCTACCGGCCGCGAAACACGAACGGGGAGCCCACTAGCGGCGTCGAAACGGGTGCCTGGGGTCGTCGTCCATCGTGGTCTCGCAGAGCTTGAAGTGTGCGGATTGTCGGTGCGTCCGCGGGATGGGTCAACCTTTTTGGTCAGCCCGGCCGGCTTATCCCTGGCGCAGGCGCAGGATCAATCCATCCGCCACCCAGGCGCGCAGCAAAGCTCCCGCTTCGGCGGCGACGGACGTCGGTCCGTGCCGTCGAACGAGCAAGGCGCAGATCTCGCCGAACGTCGCGCCGGCCAGGGCCAGATCGAGACAGGCGCACTCATGGGCGTCCATGCTGGCGAATTGGGGGGAAAGGCCTCGACGCCAGACGCGCACGCCGCTTTCGCCTTGGTCGTCGGGCCGCATGGGACCCGGTGGCATCGTCTCGTCGGCCAGCGCCTTCCAGATCGCCACCGCTTGGCTGCGCATCGAACGAAACCGCAGGGTCGGGACAAACACGAACTCGACGGCATCCCAGTCGTCGGCGGCAAGCATGGCGGGATCGATCGCTTCGGCATCGGGACCACTGAACGCGTCACGCAGCGTGCTATCCAGCCACGCGAGCTCGCTCACATCAGGATCGTCCGGATAGTCTGCCTCGAGCATGTCAGGGAAGGCCCGACCGTAGGCGTCGAGCGTCCATGACGACGGCGCATGGGTATCGACGTAGCGACCGGCCGCCGCATCGAAGTCGTCGTCGCCCAGCCACAGACGCGTTTTCGCATAGGTATCGCGCAGCGCCATCACCAGTTGCCCACGATAGTTGTTGGCGTAGACGCGCATGCCCCGCGCCTCGAAGTCGTCAGGATGACCGACGCCGGTCACGGCGCTCGCGAAGCGACGTTGCAACGCGTCGAGGTTCATGCGGCGCAACACGCCACAGCGCTGGCGATGTCGCGAGCCTGCTGCAGCTCGTCGAGCAGATCGCCCAGCGGCGGAAAGTGGTCGTCGCGCTCGATCATGGTGGCGACCGGACCGAGCCGCGACGCAAATCGCGCATACAGTTTCCAGACCGGGTCGGGCACGGGTGCATCGTGGGTGTCGATCAACATGTCGCGGCCCTGGCTGTGCCCGGCCAGATGCACCTGACGAACGCGTTCCAGCGGAAGGCCTTCGAGCCAGTCATCGGGATTCAGGCCGTGATTCGTGGCGCTGACATAGATGTTGTTGACGTCGAGCAACAGATAGCAGCCCGTACGTTCGCACAGCGCCGCAAGGAACGACGCCTCGGTCATCATCGCATCCGCGAAGGCGAGATAGGTCGACGGATTCTCCAGCACCAGCGCCCGACCGAGCACGTCCTGGGCGATCGACACGTTCGCCGCCAGCACATCGAGGGCTTCTTCCGTGTACGGAAGCGGCAGGAGGTCATGGGACTGGAAGCCGTCGATGCCTGTCCAGCTGACATGATCGGAGATCCATAGCGGATCGACACGCTGCGCCAGCCGACGCAGGCGGCGAAGATAACCGGCGTCGACCTCGTCGACCGAGCCGAGATTCATCGACACGCCGTGCAGGGCGACGGGATAGCGCTCGCGAACGCGGTCGATGATGTCGAGCGGGCGACCACCGTCGACCATGAAGTTCTCCGACACCACTTCGACGAAGTCCACCGGCTGCTGCGTCGCCAGGAACGCGTCGTAGTGCGGCACGCGCAGGCCCAGACCGAAACCATGGAAAGCAGGAAGCGATTTAGCAGGCATGGCGTACTCCGGAAAGGGCCCGGTCGCCGATGCGACCGGGCGAGGTGTCGTTACTGAGCCGGCGGCGTGGTGCTGCCACCCTGCGCCGAGCATTCCTTCATCGAAACGGCTTTGAAGCCCTGGCCCTTGCAGTCGTTCTGGCCCTTGCACGCGTGGTTGCCGGACTTGCAGTCCGAGGTGCCCTTACACGTGTTGATGCCGTAGCAATGCACGGTCTTGCCGGCGGCCTGCTCGGCGGCCTGCGCGGGGACGGAGATCGCCGCGGCGGAGACGGCGAAGAGGGCGGCGGCAGCGGCGATGCTGTGGGTGGCGGTATGCATGGTCGTTCTCCGGGGGTTGAGTTTTGCCGAAGTGGCATGAATGGATTCGCGTCAGTGACGCCGTGGGTTACACGATGGCACGATTTATTTTCAGTGCAGGCCGATGGCACGATCGACCGACAACCGACCACCGCCACGCGCGATGAGGTACAGAAGGATCGCGGCCCAGGACAAATGCGTCGGCCACGCATCGGGATAAACGAAGATCTCGATGATCGTCGTCATGCCGAGCAGGACAAAAGCCGACAGCCGCGTCGCGAGGCCGAGCACGAGCAACACCGGCACGAACGTCTCGACGTAGGCGGACAGGTGCGCCGCGATCTCCGGTGGCACGAGCGGCAGCTTGTATTCGGTTCGGAACAGTTCGTACGTGCCATCGGTGATCGTGAGGAAACCCTCCACCTTGGTCCGGCCCGACTGGAAGAAGATCGCCGCGATGGAGAGTCGTGCCACCAGGGCGAGGAACGAATGACCCACGAGTGCGCCGACGCGATCCGCCAACGCGTTCCAGCGCGAGATGAGCGTAGGGCGGCGGGCAAGGGGCTGGGTGAGCAAGTCCATGGTGAATCCTTCAGGGTGCGAATGCGCCAACCTGCAACAGGCTGGCCAGGTTGAGATCGATAGGAGCATCGGGATGCATGGCGAGCGTCGACAACGCCGCATCGGCCAGCGAAGCCCCGGCGCCGATGGCCTCGAGGAGATGCAAGGCCGACGCGCTCACTGGCGTCACGACAACCTCCAGATCGGTCCGGGTGACGACGGCGAACTCGGCATCCCACACAAGGTCGTCGTTCACGGCGACGCCGGCCCGGCTCGCCTGCCAGATCGTCACGGCCGGCGTGGTGGCGGCGAACAGACGCGTCGCAGGATGCAACGGCAGCCGGCGTGCACCGAGCGCATCCGGATCCAGGCCGGTGAGACCGTCCGGACGAAGCACGCCGACGTCGGCAGCGAAGAGACTTTCCAGCGACAGGCGGTCAAGACGCGCGACGTCCGCGAGGTACGGCAGCCCGGCGGCTGGCGGAAACGCCTCGATGAAATCGGCAAAGTCATCGCCGTAGACAAAAAGGCGTGCATCCCGTGGCGGCGACTGCACGACATGGACCGCGGCGGCGGCACGAAACCAGTCACGTCCGACCAGGCAGACGACGGCGGGGTAATTGGCTTCCAGCGCATCCAGGCAGGCACGCATCGCCGTATTGCGGTAGATCGCGAAAGCGGCGTGCCGAGCGAGCGAAAAGGAACCCGCATCGTCGTACAGCGCCTCCGCGAAGTTGTCCTGAAAGCCTGCCAGCGTGGTCATGCCAATACCGCTTCGTTCGTCAGCAAGGCATTCGCCCGCTGACGTTCTTCGAGAAGGACCGGGAAGACGGGCACCTCGCCATCGCGCTCGATGAGCGTCGGCCGTGCACCGCCACGCGACAGCACGTGACGATAGAGCGACCACACCGGATCGGCGATCGGTGCATCGTGCGAGTCGATGAGAAGCGTGGTGTCGGTCTCGTCCACGGCATGGCCGGCGAGGTGGATTTCTGTCACGGCATGTAGCGGGAAGGCGTCCAGATAGTCGAGCGGGTCGCTGCGCAGGTTGTGCGCGCTGACGTAGACATTGTTGATGTCGAGCAGCAGGCCACAGCCGCTGCGACGAACCAGTTCGGCAAGGAAGTCCGTCTCGCTCCAGTCATGCCCGTCCAGTACCAGGTAATGCGAGGGATTCTCCAGCGAGATCTGCCGTCCCAGCCGTTCCTGGGTATGCATGACGTTGCGGACGACATGTTCCAGCGCCTCGTGCGTTCGCGGGAACGGCAACAGATCCGGCACGTATCGGCCTGCCCAACTCGACCAGGCCAGGTGCTCGGACACGAGTCCGGGCTGTACCCGGTCGATGAGGCGCCTCAGGCGCTGCAACTGCACGGCGTCAGGCAGTGCAGCGGCAGCGAGCGAGAGCGACACGCCATGCAGGGAGAGCGGAAAGCGATCGGCAAGGGCGTCGAGCATCGCCAGTCGCGGACCACCGTCGACCATATAGTTTTCGGGGTGGACTTCAAGCCACAGATCCGTGGGCGCCGAGCGAACGGCGTCGTCGAAATGCTGCGGCTTGAAGCCGATGCCGGCGAAGGGCGACAGGCTCATGAGACGGCTCAGCCGACCTTGGTCAGCGAACCATGACCCTTGGGCGTCTGGATCGCGGTGCAGGTACCGGCGGGCACGTTCTTCCACGCGTTCTTCTGGTAATCCGCCTTCGCCGTGCCTGCACAAGTGGTACCCGGGCCGGCGGCGCAATCGTTCTGGCCCGCCTTGGCGACGCCCCAGCATTTCTCGACGGCGGCCTTCGGTGCGTCCTTCTGGGCGTCGGCATGCGCGACACCGGCGACCAGGGTGGCGAGACTGAAGGCGAGCGAGGCAACGTGACGATGGTTCATGGGAACTCCTTTCGGGGGGAGGGACGGACACGATGTCCGGCTTCACGAAAGAGTTCGCGCACGCGGTCCTATCGGTTACACATCCCCCGTTTCTTTTTTTTCGCGCCGGTGTAACCCGATGCCTCCCGCGAACGAACTACCGACATATGGCCTCTACGACCTCATCGCCCGGCTCGGGCCGCCGCTCTTGCGATCGTGAGGCCGACATGGCTATATCGCTGTCCATGAGCAGCCCCGCATTCACGGCGACATCTCCCACGGATCGGGCCACTGACGGGCTGTCGGCCACCGAGATCGAGCTTCGCGAGCGTTTCGTCCGCGGACTCGCGGGCGATGCCACGCAGTACCGGCACTTTCTCGACCGTCTCGGCGCGCATTTGCGTGCCTACCTGCGCCGGCGTCTGCCCCGCGCGCAGGCCGACGTCGAAGACATCCTCCAGGAGACCTTGCTCGCCGTGCACAACGCGCGCCACACCTACCGGGACGACCAGCCACTCACCGCCTGGGTGCATGCGATCGCGCGCTACAAGCTGATGGACTTTTTCCGTGCCCATGCGCGACGCGAGGCGCTTCACGAACCGTTTGAAGACGATGGCAGCCTTTTCGTCCAGTCCGATGTGGAACCGGCCGACGCGCGCCGCGACGTCGGCCGGTTGCTCGAAGCCCTGCCGGACCGGCATCGCCTCCCCATCGTCTTCGTCAAGCTGCAGGGGCTGTCGGTGGCCGAAGCCGCGCAACGCTGCGGCATCTCCGAATCCGCGGTGAAGGTAGGCGTACATCGCGGCCTGAAGGCCCTCGCGGCCCGACTCCGAGGCAGCGCATGAAGACCGACGATTTCATCGCCATGCTGGCGAACGAGGCGCCGCCGGTGGATCGCCGGGCACCGGGCCGTCGTTTCGCTCTGGCCCTCCTGATCGGCTTTGCCGCGGCCACCCTGCTCATGGCGGCCGGACTGGGACTGCGCCCGGACTTGGCTACCGCGATCCACCTGCCGATGTTCTGGATGCGTCTGGGCTTTGCCGCGTGCATCGGCGCCGCGGCGTTGTCGCTCACGCTGCGACTGTCGCGCCCGGGTGTTCGCATCGGCGCTCGCTGGGCCGGGCTGGCGGCACCCATCGCCGCAGGCTGGGCCGGGATGGCGGTCGTGCTCGCCCAGGCGCCCGCCGGTGACCGCCTGCCCCTGCTGCTCGGTCATACCTGGCACGTCTGCGCCATCCTGATCGCCGTGCTCTCGACGCCGGCCTTCCTGGCCATGCTCTGGGCCGTGCGCGGCATGGCACCGGTACGGCCCCGCGTTACCGGTGCCGCCGTGGGGCTGCTCGCTGGCGCGACGGCCACCGTGGCCTATTGCCTGCACTGCCCCGAGATGTCGCCGGCCTTCTGGTCGACCTGGTATCTGCTCGGCATGGCCATCCCCGCCGCCGTCGGCGCCTTGATCGGCCCTCGCGTTTTCCGTTGGTAGACCACCGGCCACGCCGATTCTTTACACTGCGCGCTTCGCTCACGGGTGCTTCGCGCATGCTTCGTTCGACACCGCTTCGCTTCCTGGCCCTGCTCGCCCTCGCAACAACCTCAGCAGTCGCTGCCGAGGGCGCCGGCCTCAAGGTGGTTCCCGTCGACAACGGGGTCAACACGCTCACGTTGCTGGGCGAACCGGCGATGGCCGTGCGTGCCTGGCGCGAGAACTACAACGCGCATGGCTTCGATGTCGTGAGCTTCTACGTCCGCGACAAGGCCGCGGGTGAAAAAGCGTTCTGGAACCTCGTTCCCGTGTTCGGACAAGCCGGCAAGGGCGAGTTGTCCGAGCGGCTCGAGATCACCATCGGCGGTGGCGCCGATTGCGTGCTGCACGACTTCCGCCTGCTCCGCTCCGACGACGACAAGCGGGTGATGCTCGTGGTGGCCCAGCGCGACATGGGCGACAGCTTTGCCGACCCTGCCGCCGTGCATTTCACCTGGTACGACCTGGCGAAGAACGACGACGAGGCGCCCGGCGAACCCTGGCTGTCCTTCCGGCAGACACGCGTCACCCAGGCCACGAAACCCTATTGCGATGTCGGGGAGGCTTTCGACAAGGAGCTTCACCTCGGCTCCACCGGTGGCAAGGGCGGTCCGGGCGACACCGACTGACAACGGCGCCCCAGGGTTCTTGGTGCATGCGTGTGAACGAAACTTGAGTCTGGCGCGAGGCGCAGCGAGGGTGAGAATGCAGAAGACCTTTCCGCCCTGGCGCCCACTCATGCCCAAGTTCGCGATGTTCTTCCTCGCCACGTTCGCCGCATGGGCGGCACACGCCCAGGATGGCCAGCAACGCGCCGCGGTGGCGGCACGCACCCTGGTCGGTAGCCCGGCACCCGCCGTGGTTCTGCACACCATCGACGGCAAGACGATCGACCTGTCCAAGGTCATCGGCAAGAAGGCCATCTACCTCAAGTTCTGGGCCACCTGGTGCGTACCGTGTCGCGAGCAGATGCCGCACCTCGAGCGCGTGTATGAGCAGGCTGGCGACGACCTGGAAGTCGTCGCGATCGACGTGGGCTATGACGACAGCGTGGCGCGGGTTCGCGAGTTGCAGAAGCAGGTCGGCCTGCGCATGCCCATCGTGTTCGACGACGGCAGCCTCGGCACCGCGTTCAACGTGCAGGTGACGCCGCAGCACATCGTCATCGGTCGTGACGGGCGCATCCAGTACGTCGGTCATGCCGCGAACGCCCAATTGGATGCGGCGCTGCTCGCGGCGCGCCGCGCACCCACCGCCGGTGCCGTCGCCATGACGACATTCACCGACCTGCCGGCCCTCGCGGTCGGCGACGCGATCCCTGCCCTGCCTGCTCCCGCGCTCGCCAGCGAGCTTCCCGGCAGAAAAGCGGATGCCGCCGGGCGACCGACGGTCCTCTTCTTCCTCTCGCCCTGGTGCGAGAGCTACCTCGCCCAGAAGCGCGACGGCAGCCGCCCTGAAGTAGCGGCCGAGTGCCGCTCGGCGCGCGAACAGGTCGACGCGCTTTCGCGTGCCCGCCCGGATATCCATTGGGTAGGCATCGCGTCACGCTTGTGGACCAGCCAGCAAGATCTCGTCGACTATCGCAAGCAGACACACATCGCGATGCCGATCGTCCTGGACGAGACCGGTGAGCTGTTCCGTCGCTTCCGCGTGGTCCATGAGCCGACCTTCGTCGTGACGGATGCACAGGGGCGCATCGTGCGACGGATCGACCGGATCGATGCCCAGCTCAGCACGCAATTGGTCGCGCCGAAAGCGCCCTGAAAGCCTTCCCGCAAGAACTTGCGTCACCGTCTCGCTATCCGCGTGCGGATTCGGCAAATGTCGGCATAGGCCCTGTATTCGATGGCGGCGTGGTCGTTAACCCTTCAAACTAGGCGCAACGGCGCAGAGGGGCGACCATGGGCTCAATCAGCAAGGATCCGGCAGTCTGGGGACGGCATCTCGCCGTCGCCGGGGCTTATGCCGCTTGCTACGAGCTCACCCGCAATGTGTCCTTCTCGCACTGGATGCTCCCCGCCGGTCTGCGCATGGCCTGCCTGTTCCTGGTGCCGCGACGTTACTGGCTCGCCCTGGCCTTGGGCGAGACACTCCCGATCGCCGAGATGGCCGCGCTCCATGCGTCGGCCTTCGGCATGCTCTGGGCGGTCATCGTTTCATTCCCGCCCATTGCGCTGATGATGCCGGCGATCGGCTGGCTGCGTCGCCACTTCAGCCTGTTCCGCGAGGACGGCCAGATCCACATGGGCATGATCATGGTCGCGACCCTGGTCTGCGCGGTGATCAATGCCGGAGCGAACAGCGCCGCACTCGCCAATGTCTCCATGGGCGATGGATCCGAAGCACCGGGGGTCACGATTCCCCTCTTCCTGGCGTGGTTCCTGGGTGCCTACCTGGGTGCGCTGACACTGACACCGATGATCCTCGCCCTGCGTGAGCGGCTCGCGCTGCAGCCGGGCGGCATGGTGACACCGAAAGCGATATGGCACAGCACCCTGACGCGCGATGCCTTATTCATCGCGCTGCCTTCGCTCGCCCTGTTGATGCTTGCCGCCTCCCAGCTGGACGGCATGGCGCTTCAAGCTGCGCGGATGGCCATGGCCATTCCGGTCGTCCTCCTCACGCTCCGCCACGGCTGGCACGGCACCGCCATCGGCGGCATGCTGGCGAGCATCGCCATGGCATCCACCTCGTTCGAACTACGCGACCCGGCCATGATCCAGGCGCAGGTCGTCCTTGCCTTCGTCATCTCGACCTCCCTGCTCTTCGGGGTCCGGGTCGCCCGCCGCCTCGCGGCGAGCCACCCGCTGGTCGTCCACGCCAGCTCACGGCATCACGGCTGAGCCTCCGAGAGCGCCGGGCAAGAGCCCGGCGCCCGATAACGCTCAGGGGCCGTGGGAGCTGCATTCCGCCGGGTTCTTGCAGTCGCCCGATACCAGCATGAGCTGCATCGTGCCATTGGGCTGCGGTGCCGAGAACACCTGGATCGAGCTGTCCCTGTAGACCGTCTCGCCCGTGGTCACCGCGGGAGCCGGCAGAGGCTCGTCCGGCGTAGCCAACCGACTCGCATCCGAACCGATAGGCAGACCCACCGCCTTGTACGCGGTAACCGCGAATGCACCACGCACGGCACCGCTGGCGTCGTTGACCTGGATGTAGCGCGTGCCGCCGCGGGTGAACACGTAGACGTGATAGTTCGCGCTGGAACTGACGTCGCCGACGGCGCTGGTCGACGGCTGTCCCAGGCTGGAAAGAGCACTCTGTGCATGGACGGCCGTGACGCCGAACGGCAGCACGAGGAGGGTGGAAAGCAGAAACTGTGTCGTAGTGCGCATGTCGAAGTCCCATGAGAGGTTGACGGCCCGGGCGGGAATCGCGTAGGGCCGACGACACTTTCTCTCATAGGCGGCCGCACTGCGACCGCCCTGCCGAATCCGCTCATTCCTGCGGATGATGGGTCGCTTAACGACCGCAGGCCTTGCCAGGCACCCCGGCTAGGACGCCAACCAGACGATATGGCTGTCGACGTACAGGTCCATGATCATCCAGGCGCCAAGGACCGTCGCCCACGTCACCAACAGGCCCCATCCCCTGCCGTGGATCACCCTGCGGACCGCACCGACGATCAGGATCAGGTTGATGATCGTGCACGCCGCCTCGAAGGGAAATGCGGTCAGGGTCCAGCTTATGAAGCTCGGCCCGTCATCGGAATAAAACACGTGGCCTGGCATGTCGTCCCAGAGCTTGGTGACGAAGTGCAGGTAGAAGCCAAGACCGACGGTATTGGCGAGCAGGCAGAACCAGACTGCTTTCGACATCCTCATCGCGTTGCTCCCTTGGGCATTCCCTCATCATGGGGATGAGAGAGGGCAAGCTCGGGAAAGCGATGTGGCACGTACCGGGCGCGTGGCTGTGGACGTGCAACGGCGTCGTGTCCGATAACGCACGAAACATGTCAAATCCGACACTGAGCGAGCGCGCCTCCTTTCGATCCAATGGCGTCTCCTCCTTTCGGACCGAGGCAAGACGATGCACACGAGACAGCTCGATATTTACGACGCCCTCGAGGACTTCGAGCCACGCAAGCTCGCATTCAACGACGTAACGAAGATGGTCCACGTGTCAGGCAAGGGCCCGGCCGTGATCGTGATTCCCGAGGTGCCAGGCATCAGTCCCCATGTGGCGCGATTCGCCCGCTGGGTACGGGAAGCCGGATTCACCGTCTACATGCCCTCTCTCTATGGTCGCGACGGTGAGCCGGTGGATCTCGAGATAGGACAGGCCATCTTCAAGCGCGTGTGTATCAGTGCGGAATTCCGCGCCTTCGGCGCCGGCGGATCGGCGCCGGTCACCCAATGGCTCCGTGCACTCGCACGGTTTGCGCATGAGGAAAACGGCGGCCCTGGCGTAGGCGCGATCGGCATGTGCTTCTCAGGTAACTTCGCCCTGAGCATGATGCTGGAACCGTCCATGCTCGCGCCCGTGCTCGCCCAGCCCGCCCTGCCCCTGGATGACGATGCGGGGCTGCAGATCTCGCCGGAAGAATTGACGATGGTCAGGCACCGCCTGGACAAGGAGGACCTTACGGTCATGGCCTATCGGTTCGAGGGCGACCGCTTCTGCAAGTCGCAACGGTTCGCCGCCTATCAGCAAGCGCTCGGCGATCGTTTTGTCGGTCGCGTTCTTCCCGACAGCGCTGCCAACCCCGACATGCCGGAGTTCTTCGAGAAGGTGGTGCAGACGCCCCACAATGTCGTGACGATCCATCTCATCGATGAAGAAGGTCAACCGACGCGCAGGGCCCGCGACGAGATCCTCGAGTTCTTCGCCCGTCGCCTTGCGCCGGCTCCCGAAGCTTCCTAGAGTGCCGTCGTCGCCTCACCTAAGGCTGGATCGGTTCATGTTCGACTTCACGGTCCTCGCCCTCCCCGGCGCCTTTGCCTCCGGCGTGGGCGCCACCCTGGACATGCTCTCCAGCGCGGCGCGACTGGCAGCGGACGTCGGCTGCGCCGCTCCCCGCTGGCGTGTGTATTCGACCGAAGCCACCGTGGCGCTGAGCAACGGCCTTCGGATCGATGCGACCGTCCTGCCGAAGCGACCAAGGCCGGACGGCTCGCTATGGCTCGTGCCCGGCCTTGGGATCGATGACGCCGAGGCCGCGACGGCGCGTTTTCTGCTACCCGATGCCGCAATGGCGATCAAGGCGTTACGGTGTCAGGCCCGTGCCGGGGGAACCGTCGCAGCGGCATGTTCCGCTGTCTTCCTTCTGCGTGAAGCCGACCTGCTTCAGGGTAAGCGGGTCACCACCACCTGGTGGCTCGGCGGTTTGCTGCAGCGAATGGAGCCCCGGTGCATCGTCGATACCGACCAGATGGTCGTTTCCGACGGATCTATCGTCACCGCGGGTGCCGCGTTCGCTCACATCGACCTGGTGCTCTACCTTCTTCGCACGAGATTCAACCCGTCACTTGCGGAGGCTGTGTCCCGGGCGATGGTCATCGATGGACGACAGTCGCAAGCGCCCTATATCGTTCCGATGACACTCGCGCACGGCAACGACCTGGCGGCGAGGTTGGTCGCGCGCTTCGAAGAAGGGCTGCCCAATCCGCCGACAGTGGGGGAACTGGCGGCCGAGTTCTGCATGTCGAACCGCACCCTTTCGCGTCACATCAAGGAAGCCACCGGGCGCAGTGTGTCGGCACTACTTCAGAGCGTGCGCATCAGCCGGGCGCGCATGCTGCTGGAAACGAGCAGGTTGTCAGTCGAACAAGTCGCCGAGCAAGTGGGCTACTCGGACACCACCGCGTTGCGGCGGCTCATGCGGAAACTCACGCATGCAACGCCGAGGCAGTTCAGGCCAGCGGTGTTCACCAGCCACCAGGCGGATAAGGATCCACCCTGAGACCACAGGGCAGGCCCGATGCGAAGGCAAAAAAAAGCCCCTGATTGCTCAGGGGCTTTTTCCGTTTGGCTGGGAGACTAGGATTCGAACCTAGATAGACAGCGTCAGAGGCTGTTGTCCTACCGTTAGACGATCTCCCAATAAACCGGGGCTCGACGCGCTCTGACCTTGGAGCGTCGAACTTTGAAGCGCCGGTGCTTAGCGCTTCGAGAACTGCGTTGCGCGGCGGGCCTTATGCAGACCGACCTTCTTACGCTCGACTTCGCGAGCATCGCGGGTCATGAAACCAGCCTTACGCAGCGGCGACTTCAGCGCTTCGTCGTATTCGACGAGGGCGCGGGAGATGCCGAGGCGAATGGCGCCGGCCTGACCCGTGATGCCGCCACCGGCGACGGTGACCATGATATCAAACTTGTCGACGTTTTCCGTCAGTTCGAGCGGCTGGCGCACGATCATGCGCGAGGTCTCGCGACCGAAGAACTGGTCGAGCGGCTTGCCGTTGACGACGATGCCACCGGTGCCCTTGCGGAGGAACACGCGGGCGGCGGAGGTCTTGCGGCGGCCGGTACCGTAATTCTGCTGGGTAGCCATGTGAGTTCCTTAGATTTCCAACGCCTGGGGCATCTGCGCGGTGTGCGGGTGCTCGGCACCACCGTACACCTTGAGCTTGCGGTACATGGCACGACCCAGCGGGTTCTTCGGCAGCATGCCCTTGACGGCGATCTCGATCACGCGCTCCGGGTGGGTAGCCAGCAGATCCTTGAGACTCGTGGTCTTCAGGTTGCCGACGTAACCGGTGAAGCGGTGGTACATCTTGTCGTCCAGCTTGGCACCGGTCACGGCCACCTTCTCGGCGTTGATCACGACGATGTAGTCGCCGGTATCGACGTGGGGCGTGAACTCGGGCTTGTGCTTGCCGCGGAGGCGACGCGCGACCTCGGTCGAAAGACGACCCAGGGTCTTGTTCGTGGCATCAACCACGAACCAATCGCGCTTGACGCTTTCCGGCTTGGCGGTGAACGTTTTCATTTCAAATACCTGGTTTGCCGCCATTGAGACGGAACACGGAATCGGTGAAAGCAAAGGCGCGAGAGAATAGCGGACTTTTCCCTCATCGCGCAAGCCCACCGTGCAGGTGAGCTTCGGGCCGACAATCATAATGGATCAGGGGGCCCGTTCACAAGCGTCCCCGGTTCCGGAGCGGCTACCGCGACAAGCGGCCGCAGCGTCTTCATCTGGATTCGGGAGGCGCCCATTATAACCTCTGCTGTATTCGTACGTAAGGAGTCTTCCATGACCATTCGCACCCTGAGTCCTTTCGACCGCCTCCTGAGCGGCCTGGAGCGCGCCATGGAAGCCGTGGCGGGCTCACCCGAGCCTGCCCGCCGCTCGCCCGGCGACGCCGTTCCCGGTGCACCCCTTGACGACGCCGAGCGGCGTCACGCGGCGGGATTGATGCGGATCAATCATGTCGGCGAGGTCTGCGCGCAGGCCCTTTACGTCGGTCAGGCCGCCCTCGCCCGCACGGCGGAAACCCGCGAACACCTGATGCACGCCGCCCAGGAAGAAACCGATCACCTGGCCTGGTGTGCCGAACGCCTCAAGCAACTCGACAGCCGCCCCAGCCTGCTCAATCCACTGTGGTACGCCGGCAGTTACGCCATAGGCGTCGCCGCGGCGGCCGTGGGTGACCCGATCAGCCTTGGGTTCGTCGTCGAGACCGAACGCCAGGTGGAGGCCCACCTGGCCGAACACCTCGAGCGACTGCCCGTGCAGGACGATCGCAGCCGCGCCATCCTGCGCCAGATGCAGGCGGACGAGGTCCGACACGCCGACGCGGCTCAGGCTCGAGGCGGCATCGACCTGCCATGGCCCCTGCCGGGCCTGATGCATGCCGCATCGACGGTCATGAAAGCGGTGGCTTACCGCATCTAGTCAGATGCCATCCAGCTCGGCAATCACCTCGGCTGACAGCACCAGGGAGGCCGCGGCCAGATTCTCCCGAAGATGCGCGACGGACGACGTGCCCGGAATGAGCAGGATGTTCGGCGAACGATGCAGCAGCCACGCCAGCGCGACCTGCATCGGGGTAGCTTCGAGACGCTTTGCCACCTCGGACAATGTCGAGGACTGCAACGGCGTGAAACCGCCCAGCGGGAAGAACGGTACGTATGCCGTACCCGCGCGGGCCAGGTCATCTATCAAGGCGTCGTCCTCGCGATGGGCGAGGTTGTACTGATTCTGCACCCCGACGATCTCGGTGAGTTTCCGGCCTTCGGCAATCTGCGTCGCCGTCACGTTGCTCAGGCCGATGTGGCGGATCAACCCCTGCTGTTGCAGCTCGGCCAGGGCCGACAGCGGTGCCTCGATCGAGCCTTCCGCCGGACCGTGCACATCGAACATGGCGCGAAGATTCACCACGTCGAGCACGTCCTTGCCCAGGTTGCGCAGGTTGTCGTGGACGGCCCGGGTGAGTTCGTCGGCTGAAAACGCCGGATGCCATTCGCCCTTCGATCCGCGCACGGCACCGACCTTGGTGACGATGGTGAGGTCGTCGCGATAGGGATGCAGCGCCTCGCGAATCAGCTGGTTGGTGATGTGCGGACCATAGAAGTCGCTGGTGTCGATGTGATCGACGCCGCTTTCCACGGCCTCGCGCAAAACGGCCAGCGCCGCGGCGCGATCATCTGGCGGACCGAAGACGCCTTTGCCGGCGAGCTGCATGGCGCCGTAGCCAAGCCGCTTTACCGTGCGATCGCCAAGGGTGAACGTGCCGGCTGCATTGATCTGGGACATGGTGGGTCTCCGTGGGTAGACCTGCATCCTAGGCGCTGGGGGTTCGCGCGATAACCGTGCACAATCAGCACAAGTCGTGCGCCTTTCCGCACAATCGAGCTCTTGAGGACCCCATGGTCGACCTCGCAGACCTGAGCGCCTTCGTCGCCGTAGCGCGTGCCCGAGGCTTCCGTGAAGCGGCGCGCCTCAGCGGCGGCAGTGCCTCGGCGCTGAGCGAAGCCGTGCGCCGGCTCGAAACCCAGCTCGGGGTGAGGCTGCTCAACCGGACCACGCGAAGCGTCGCTCCAACCGAGGTCGGCGAAGGCCTGCTCCTTCGACTCGGCCCCGCGCTGACCGAGGTCGATGCCGCCATCGATGTGGTCAACGGGTTCCGCGACAGGCCGGCGGGCACGTTGCGCCTCAACGTTCCGGTCAGTGCCGCCAGGCTCGTGCTACCGGCCATCGTGCCCCCGTTTCTGGCGGCCTACCCGGACATTCGCCTCGACGTGACGACGGAAGAGAGCTTCGTCGATGTCCTGGCTGCCGGATGCGATGCTGGCATCCGCTACGACGAACGGCTGGAACAGGACATGATCGCCGTGCCCATCGGGCCGCGTGTCCAGCGCTTCGCCGCAGCGGCCTCACCGGCCTACCTCGCGCGCCGTGGACGCCCCGACCACCCGCGCGACCTTCTCCACCACGCCTGCCTGCGAGGCCGCTTTCCGAGCGGCAGCATGCCGGCCTGGGAGTTCGAGCGGGAGGGCGAGGAAGTCGTCGTCGATCCCACCGGCCCGATGATCGCGCGCATCGGCGGCGGCACCGATCTGCTGATGGATGTCGCCCTCGCTGGTACGGGCATCGTCTACCTGTTCGAGGACTGGATCCGCCCCTACTTCGACCGTGGCGCGCTCGAGCCCGTGCTCGAACCGTGGTGGCCGAGCTTTCCCGGCCCCTTCCTCTACTACCCGGGCCGCCGACTCGTACCCGCACCACTGCGTGCCTTCATCGACTTCATCAAGACGAACGCGCCGGCATAAAAAAAACCCCGCTTTCGCGGGGTTTTTCGTCACATCAGGTTGCGGCCGTGGAAGAGTTCCTCGATCTCCCGACGGAGCAGCGACTCGATGCGCTGGCGCTCCTTGAACGAGAGATCGTCGGCCTGGGCCTCGAACAGATAGGTGTCGAGGTCGAAGTCCTTGATGTGCATCTTCGTGTGGAAGATGTTTTCCTGGTAGACGTTCACGTCGAACATCTCGTACTTCTGACGGATGTGCTTGGCAAGGTAGTCCTGCACCGAATTGATCTTGTGATCGATGAAGTGCTTCTTGCCCTTCACGTCGCGCGTGAAGCCACGCACGCGGTAATCGGCGATGACGATGTCCGACTCGAAGCTGTCGATCAGGTAGTTCAGGGCCTTCAGCGGCGAAATGACGCCACAGGTGGCCACATCGATGTCGGCACGGAACGTGGCGATACCGTTGTGCGGATGCGTTTCCGGGTACGTATGGACGGTGATGTGGCTCTTGTCCATGTGCGCCACGACGGCGCCCGAGATCGTATCGCGGCCCAGCTTCTCGACCACCGGCTCCTCGGAAATGAGGATGGTGACGGAGGCGCCCTGCGGATCGTAATCCTGGCGCGCGATGTTCAGGATGTTCGCGCCGATGATTTCGGCCACGTCCGTCAGGATCTGGGTCAGGCGATCGGCGTCGTATTGCTCATCGATGTATTCGATGTAGTTCTGACGCTGCTGCTCCGAGACGGCATAGCAGATGTCGTAGATGTTGAAGCTCAGCGCCTTGGTGAGGTTGTTGAAACCTTGCAGGCGAAGGCGGGGAAGCGGTTTGACCACAGCGACTCTCCGAGGCCGGGGGATAGACGGCCAGCAGTAGACGCGGGTTAGCAGCTAGGGTCCCCGCAAAGAGATAAGGCGAACAGGCAAACCCGGAGTCTGCCTTCCCCTTGTGTACGGCGTAAGACAGGGGGTCTGGCGCCGAGGGGGTGAAATTATGAGGCAAGATGGCGAAAATTTGAACACACCGGTCACCTTTCACGTGGAAGTGTGGATTTTGACGACCGGATGTCTGCAATAATCCGCCCGAGACATGGCGAGTCAACGACACCTGACGGAATTCCGTCGGCCAGTCGTTGAAGGGGACGCCGTGCCAGTAAGACTCAACGGAATCTGCTGTGGCTCAACTTAAATATCTGTTGCAACAGGCATTCGAACGCTCCCAGGCACCGCTGGGCTTCGCGCCCGATCCGGCGTCGATGGGCCGTTTCCTGGACGCCTGCCACCGCCGCCGCTACCCGGGGAAAACGGCGATCATCCGACCCGGTGATCCAGCCAACACGCTCTATTACGTGGTCGAGGGCTCTCTCGCCGTCTGCACCGAGGACGAGGAAGGCCGTGAACTGATCCTGGCCTACATCAACCGCGGCCAGTTCATCGGCGAGATGGGCCTGTTCGTCGAACAGGCGCAACGCGAATCGCTCGTGCGGACGCGGACGCCGGTCGAAATGGCCGAGATCAGCTACGAACGCCTGTTCCAGTTGCTCGAAGGGCCGCTGTCCGCCGAATGCCCCAAGCTGCTCTTTGCGATCGGCTCCCAGCTGACCCAGCGCCTGCTGCGGACCTCCCGACAGGTCAGCCGCATGGCCTTCATGGAT
>Ga0163161_10000435_pt1 | contig 35025 bp, 31 predicted proteins | sample S45metaG_FD_129847 | JGI IMG/M metagenome (GOLD analysis project Ga0163161, IMG submission 129847) | Switchgrass rhizosphere microbial communities from Kellogg Biological Station, Michigan, USA - S4-5 metaG | ecosystem: Host-associated > Plants > Roots > Rhizosphere > Soil | place: USA... | reverse complement strand
TAAGAAGTAAGTTCAAAGTAATCTACTATTATCTCAGGCAATAATAACTTAAGAAGGTCAATAAAAGAATCTTGCATTAGGGGGAATTTTAAAATACAAATATCTAGATTTTAATATTTCCCCACAACAATATGTCTTGATCCAAATAAATATAAATAAAACGCCAATCAGAGCCCCGATAGCTATCGGGGTTGGTTCGAGCCCAAGAGAGGGAGCTTATTAAATACCACTTACAGATGTAAGTGGTATTTTTTTTTGCCTTTATTTTTCTAACATGAATTACACTTACACTGTATATTGTGTGTGAACTAAACCTCTTTTACATCTGAAAAAAGAAGGGATTCTAAATCAGGATAATTTTGAAGTTTATAAAATTTAAGATATGGAACTAAACGACAGGTTAGACAAGTTTGAAAAATTAGTAAGCAATGAGCATTCTAATTTTCTTTCAAAGTTGGAATATTACAGAGCCAACAAAAAATGGATAAACCAATCATCAAAAGTTGCAATTAATGTACTGGAAGCATTAAAACAAAAAGGATTATCTCAAAAAGATTTAGCAAAAAAAATGAATGTTTCAGCACAACAAGTAAATAAGATACTTAAAGGACAACAAAATCTAACTCTTGAAACAATAAGTAAACTTGAAAGCGCATTAGAAATTTCGTTAATAGAAATTATTGATCTTAAAGCAGATCAAAAGATCGTAAATATATCGAATACTAAAGAAAGAATAAAGCTTAGCTTAAAGCAAATGGAAAAAGCGATGCTTGGTGTCAGGCAACAAGTCGCTGTTTATGAAAAAAACAAAACTCTAAATACACAAAAAAATCACCATTAGCTCATGACAATAATAGTACATGGCAGAGCTTACGAGCGTTTGGTCCTAAAAAATAAGAACTAAAAAAAGACTATCATTTTCATGATAGTCTTTTTTGGTTAATAGAATATGGTTTTAAAAATCTCATTTCTTAGCTACTTGATTTGCCAGATTTTTGTTTTCGAACAAAAGCATCATCTCATTTGCTTTATCAATTTCATTAATTCCTTTTAAGGATAGTGCATATCGATAATAATATACTGACTCTAAATCTGTGGCTTCTTCTATTAATTGTGCGTAATATTTAGCTGCGGTAGCCATGTCGTTATCAAAATAAAAACGGTCTGCTACTTTTTTGAGCATTTCCAATGATTTATAACCTTTGTCTATTACCTTCTCATAAGTATTCAACACATTAATACTAATCGTTTTTGACTTTTGCGACGGAGCAATTACATCAACTTTAACTGGCTTGATAACTGTCGTAGCAGTATCAACTATAACTTTTGACTGCAATCCTACTTCGACTCTTTTTACTTTTGGTTTTCCGTATATTGGGGTAATCTTTCTGGTATTATTTGGTCCCAGATTATGGGTATCGACCATTTCTAATTTTGGCACTTCATATCTAACCATTCTTTGTCCAAAAGCCATATTTACTGTTTCTTCAACAAGATATGATTGTATTACAAGATCATTACCCTCTGGGGTATTTCCGGGTTGCAAATGTGCATTTCCCGTTGCTGCAATGACAGGAGCGCGATTGGTACGCTGAGCAAAACAGTTAAAAGAAAACACACATACAATTTCGACAAAAAGTAGTGTAAAAGTTTTCATAATGACTTAATTAAGTTGTTTGCAACACTAAAGGTACTTCATGTTCTGTTCTTTACTTTATAATGCCTGTGAACGGCTTTAAAAATCGTTTAAGTGCTCGTTTTCTTTAAGTTAAAACCATTATCAAACCTTTCTCTAATAGATTGAATTGTTATCTGTACGAAAACTTTTATTTTTGTTTTGCGTACTGCAAACATCAAAAAATGTATCGTACAGAAGCAACTCTGTATTTTACTATAACCCCAATTTCTCTGAAGAAGCGGTTTTAAACAATATTCAAAATAATTACGAAGGATCTGTTATTAATGCTGGACCAACGGTAAATCATCAATGCTCATTTAATCCTCTTGATAAAGTTGTAGAGCTTTATGAACGTTTGGTTTTGGCTGAAAAAGAAAAAGTAGAATATTTGGAGAAGTTGTTGAAAGGGAAGTAACCTGATCCTAAAGGGGTCGAGAGCCTCTTTTCCTACTTCTATCACCTTCCTGACTTCAGGATTTCAAATCCACGCTAATCGTTGTACATGTCTAGCCTGAAGTTCTTTAGTTTTTAAATTAAAAAACGCAACTCCATTAATTTAAATGTAGTTGCGTTTTACGAGAATTATCAAAATTTCCTTTTCTTCTTAAAAAAAACAATTTTAATTTATAGTAAGAGGAGGCGGTATTTTTCCTTCTGAGAGATATTTCAAACCGGCAATTCCCGGCAAGAACAAATACAAACTACCATCGGTACGTATAAAACGTGTAAGTTTTGGTTCATTCGGGTTATTTGGCATTTCCTTATAGGTGTTACCAACATTATATGCAAAAATTGAATCACCCGGATTAGTATCTTCGACCTGTGGACCAAAAAAAGGATCAACACCACTTTGATTTGGCGATGCATCAGGATTTCGGAAACCACCGAGTTCAAACCAAGCTTTGGTAACAAACCGAAATTGAAAACCAAGAACTGCTCCAATAAACAATCCAACTAAACCCCTTTGTACTTCCCCTTTTTCAGATGGATCATAAACAGGTCCATAAGGCGACGCACGTCTTACAATTCTATGTGTTTGCGCATCATTATTGTTATCTGTGACGTTTATGTCATCACGTGGATTTGCTCTTCGGATATGTGCTGCATAAGGACATTTTAAACCCGATTCATCACCATCTTGATTGCCATGTTGATTTGGGCTTGGAGCTAAATAATTAAAGTTAGTAAAATTGAAATTTTCAGGACCTGGCTCTCCTAAACTTTTATCTTCTTTATCGGGAGATACAACAAGCGGTGTTCCATCACGCCAACGTCCGCAAATTTTTGCGGCGATAAGTTCAGGAGCATCCTCGCCTGAATGGATAAATTCATTAAATTTAGCTTCATCCTGATACAAGAGCCTGAATGCAGCAAATGTTCCATTTGTTAATAATGTATGCGCATAGTAATCGGATGCTTCCTGACTTATTACAAAGCGATCTACAGGCACCATTGGCCTGTCATCAATACTACTTACACCCATTAACATTTTCATCTTAGGTTCATTCCATAAAATACCGTCAATACGTGGCTGAGACAAACTATCTCTATAACCAAAATGCACGTAATCGGAATTACCATCTACCGTTATGGGATCAGAGTCCTGATAATATACAGGAACTACCGATGGTCCTGATGGCGTATTAGAAATCATAGCTAACAATGTCGAATAATATTTCTCTCTGTTTTCGGGAGTTAAAGTAAAAAGGGTTATCTGGATATGGAGATCACTCCCATCTTCATACGGATCATTCTTTGGTATCCATCCTCCGTTTTTCCACCAGTTAGCCGGTGCACTTTCGCCAGTATCTCCAATTGCAGTAGCATCATTAACAGCACCATTTTTAAAAAAGCCAAACACTTCTGCACTCGAAGAAGAGGTTATCACATCACAATTCTCTTTACCAATAAGATTTTCCAAACCCGAATAAGTAAACCCGATGTTAAGACAATAATCAGGTTTTACCATATCCTTCCATGGCTCTGCATTGGTAACACATAATCCCCCTAAACCAGTTCCTGAAGCAAGATCTGCACAGAATTTTTGTGCGCCGGCTGTATCTTTTATACTTAAAATAATGTACCTGATATTTGGGAAATTATACCCCCGTAATATCAACCCTTGTACGTCATTCATCTTAACCTGTTTGGTGTTGCTCATAACGATCTTAAATTAGTTTAAATTATTAAGCAAATTGCAAACTATTTACAATCCGGTTTTTGAGACTTTGGAAAATTATAAGTTACCTCATCCGGAACCGTAGGCCATATTGTGGCTGCATTTGGATAATTATCAATAATCTTAGCTACCGTTAAACCAGGGAAATTTGTACCAAAGACATATTTGTTTTTTTTATCTTTATTATCACCGGCAGATAATATTGGATCTCCAAAATTATAGCGCATTAATAAACAATAAAATGCCGATGCATTTTTCTCTATTCCTTTTATCAATATATGTTTTGCAGATGTTAACCCGTTAGGATCTACACCCGGAATGCCTGTTTCATCCATTATACCCAACAATAAAGTCAAACCATCTACGACTTCTTTAATTTTGAAAAATGCACTGATATAAGTATCGAATTGTCCATCATAGATAGACATAACTACCAATACATCTTTTCCCGGAAAGGACTGAAATCCCGGAACAGGTATTCCTGGTGTAGGCTTACCGTCTTCTTGTCCATAAATTGTAAAATAATGTACGCCAGTCGTTTTACGAAGGTCTCCAACTGGAGGGGGTATAGAATTAGCAGCTTTCTTAACTTGTTCGGCGGCAATCATTGCTTTACCCAACATACCTTTTGTTACAGGAATAAATAAAAATAATAGGTGTTGCTGTTCCGTTATTGGTACAGTAATAACTTTTGGTGTTGACATGGATTTAATGTTTTTTGATTATCCTACTCTATTCAGGCTTTTCGGAAGACGCCTTCATTCGTTTAAGCAATACGAATTTATACATACTAAAAACAACCACCCCAAGTACTTATACCTGATTTAACAAAACAAAACTCACTTAATAATCGAAATTTTATCCAAAAAAAAGCGCCGCAATTACTTGCAGCGCTTTTTCTATTTCTTTAAAAATCTGGAATAAAATTAAACCCCTAACTTCTTAGCGATATCTGTTGGAATTCCTCCTTTGTTTACCATTAAAGCAGTAGTTTTATATTTCACGAAATTTTTGGTTACAAACAAGAAACCTTTGTAGTCGTTTGTTTCTCCCCAAGAATTTTTTACGATGTAATATTCTTTTCCGGTTTGATCTTTAGCAAGACCAATAATGTGCATTCCGTGATCGTCTGTTGTTGTGTAGTTATCAAACGCAGCCTGACGCATTTCTGGAGTAATTTCCGGTTCAGCTTTTGGTCCGTTAAACATGTCTGCTTTTTCTTCGGCAGTCATATCATCAAATTTCTTTGTTGGTACATAAGCTACACCATTTTTCCAGCTAAAGCTTTTCTCACTTACGTCAGTTGCCCAAGCTACTGTGTATCCTTTTTTCAATGCATTGTCAATAACATCAGTCATGTCATTTACTTTTACATTGTAAACCTGATCAAATGACCAGTTGTCCGGTACCATCATGGTTGTTTTTTGGTAGTATGGAGATGTTGTAAACGATGACATTTCAACATACTCATCAGGATTGATTCCTACTACTTCTTTAGCAAATGTTTGAGGTGTATAGTTTTTTCCTTTGTAAGTAAAGTTTTCAGGCACTTTTCCTAAATAAGAATCGATAACTGCAGCATATGCTTTTTGCCAGTTTGGAGTCAATTCTCCATTTGGATTTTTTACAACAGCAGCCAAAACTCCTTCGATAAGAGCAGACATTTCTCCAAATTTATTTTTATCAGTTCCATAGTTTAATCCTGTGTAAACTTCTCTTGGCACTGTTCCGTATTTTTTGTACATGTTAATTACATCATGCAAAGCTCCACCGTCACCTAAAGTAACTGCACCGTGCATACGAACATAATTTATACCTTTTTCAACATAAACATTTCTTGCAGAATAAATTTGTGACAATTCGACTGGTTGTTTCCCTAAACGAATCATTTCTGACTCTAGAAAAGAATTCGTTGAATAACTCCAGCACGTTCCAGATGAACCTTGCGTTTTTACAGAAGTTGTTCCTAAATTAATTTGCTCTGTGAATTTAAAAGCTTCTTTACTCTTTTCGCTTGCATTCAGTTTTAGTGAATTAACTAAAATGTCCTGTGCAAAACAGCCTGTTGCTCCGACAAAAAAAACAGAAGCCGCAAGTACTGATTTGAATGAAAATTTATTCATAATGATTATTTAATGATTTGATAAATTAGTAGTTGTAATTTACTTTTTGTTACAAAACAATTAAATAATAAATTATTTGTGTGAAGTAAAACAGTTAATATTTTCTTAATATTTATTACAATAACGCCCTTAACCTCGTAAAGCCCCAATAGACAATGCTATCGAGGCTTTACTTAGAAAATCTAACTAACCAATTTCTTTATATTTTTAGTACTAATAATTGTATTATCGCATCCAGTTACTGCCAAAAACAACGTAATACGCCCAGTCTTCGGGACCTTTGGCAACATCGACACCCATACGGAGTTTGAACTTTCTTGCCAGTAAATATCTAAAGCCGGTTCCGTAGCTGTAAACTACCGGTTTGGCAAAAGCCTTATCCCAATCGTTAAAAGCACTTGCAAGACCGCCGTAGCCCATTAAACTCCATCTTCTGTATACGTCCCATCTTAACTCGGCTTCTGTCACTATACTCGTTTTTCCCTGATATCTTGCTGCAGGAATTCCTCTTAAGTTAATTCCGGGTAAAAGATAAAAAGGCGGATTTCCAAACGCTTGTTCGCCCTCTAATCTGAGTCCTCCAATTAGTTTTTTTGCGATAGGATAATATCCAATTGCTGATAAGTTGACTCGCCAGGCATTATAATCACTGCCTAATCCCTTATCTGACCAAAAGAAATCAGATTGCAGGCGGATTCCTTTATCGGGTGTAAAAATATTATCCCGACCATCAAACTGAAGCGCTCCTCCCAACTGACTCACGGTACTTTTTATATCCTTGGGCTTTACAAAAGAAGGAAGATTGGCATCCGGAAGATCAATATTAGAATTCAGAAAAAGATATTGCGGTCCTGCACTCCATTTTGGGTTTCGAAACTGTTTAAGCCATTGTGTATAAAATACTGTTGACTTAAAATTAAGTTTAAATTCTAAATCTTTCCCTGAAGGCAAATTTTCGTAAAAGGAAAGATTCATATTACCATATCCCGCCATTACTCTGTATAAAATTCGTGGTTTTATTAAAGTACTGGAACGAAATGCTCCTGCCATCCAGCTTTTATTTCCAGTATACATTCCGATTGCTCCTGTAATATCCGGATTTATAAATCGTTTTTTTCCTTTTTCATCAACAACCGGTGCGTGCTTTTTAAGAAAAACAGGTACAATTGCACCTCCAATTCCACCCAAAGCCGGTTCTGTAATAACGGTTGGAACTACCAGAAAACCATGTGCATAAATTATATAATCGCTTAAATCGAATGCTCCATCCAAAGAATCTTTTACACTTATATGTGGCTTTTGTGCCATCATTGTTGTGGTTAACAAAATAAAAAGCACATTTATAAGAAAAAATTTCGGGGAGATATTTCTGCTTTTCCTAATAGAAACTGAATATTTATTTTTCATTTAAATCAATTTAAAATTTATTGTATTCCTTAAAAAAGCATGAACTCAAGCTGAAAAAACAATTATGCCAGTTTTTTCAAACTATTTTTTCTTGAAACTGAATACATGTGCAAGCGTTAAGAAAAATGTGTTTCCCTGAAATCTATTCACTGCATCAACCTCACCGATCCAACGGAATCCGGCAGAAGTACTACAACCTATATGATAATAATTAATTTCGGCTCCAATACCTCCTATATGGTCTTTGTCTCCTTCAACAATTCCGATTATTGGAACCGGTATTTTGTCGCTTGTCATTTTATATTGCAGATAATAAATTAATCCGGCATTCAGGATTCCTGTTGGAGCCGTTTTTGCAGCATTCAACATATAAAAGGTTTTTCCCAAACCTCCTTCAATACTTAAAATATCACCAGTCTTAATATCTGTATCTTTCTTTTTTCCGTTTATTTCATAAGAGGCTAATGCCGAAAAATGAATCGTCTTTTTATCATTAAAAAACAATGTTGTTCCGGCAGAAAACTCATTCATAAACATTCCTAAACCACTATTGTCAGAAGCTCCGGCAGTAAACTTTCCAGTTGGTAAATACATCTGATAACTAAAAACAAAGTCGGCTCGTTTATTATGCCAACCTAATTGTACAGGCTGAATATAAGTATCTGTAAGTGCCAATGAATTGGTAGCATTTACACTATTTCCCTGAATTGTATTGGCCGCAAAAGCAATTAAAACCGTTGCGCCGTAGTTTGCCCCAAAAATTTTAAAATCGCTTACATACGATGCTCCTGCACCTGTAATACTCATTGTTAAATCAGGATTTGCCAAAGCTTTGTCTCCATTGGCATCTCTTAAAGATGATGCTGTATAGAAATATCCAGGTACATATACGCTCAATGTGTTTTCCGGAGTTTGCGTCCCGGATTGTAATCCCATTGCGCCAAGAATGTGTCCTCCTTTAAGCTGCGCACTACCACACAAATAAATCAACAAAAGTGCTAAAGTAAATAGGATTTTTGTGGTTTGTCTGTGGTTATCAAATTTTGTTTTCATAGTTGATATTTTAAAAAATTAAGAGATTACACAACTACTTTTTACAAACCTTTTAGTTTGAAGTTGGCTTAAAATAATAAGTATTTGCTTTCTCTGGATTAATCCTAATTACTTTGAAGTATTCAGAAGGTGATTTTCCGGTATGTTTTATAAAAGCTCTGAAACAAGTTGTTCTGGATTTAAATCCGGAGCCCCAGGCCATGCCTTCTAATGATAAATCTTTCCATTCCGGATCGTTTATTTTTTCTTTAAAATATTCGATCCTTTTTAGATTTACATAATCCTGAAAATGAAGATTAAATTCTGAATTGATTAAATTTGAAAGATGATGAACTGAGATTCCTGTTTCATCAGATATATCGCGAATCACTAAATCTTTTTTCAAAAAGAGCTCTTTTGAGTTAAAAATGCTCTCCAATTTTGCCAGATATAGTTCTTTTTTTTCTGTTGTTAATTCCTTTACTATGGATAAAGCACTTTTGGTTTCCTGTGTTTTAACTATTACCAAATTATCGCCAGCAAAGTCATAATTATTCTTTACTTCTATCTCATTTATATCATAAAAAACCTGAGGTTTAAAATAAAGCCATCCTACTGTAAAAACAAGTACCGATGATATTAAAATATAACAGGAAAAATCAATGCTGTCTACTCGATTAACCAAAAAATAATGTACAAACAGCGTCGAAAACAAAAACAAAACCATTAAATTATATACTCTTATCCAACTTAAAATCTTTATTCGGTTAAAGTGATTTACTTTGAATTTTTTTAAGTCATAATTTAAAATCATCATTGTCTGACAAAAAGCATATGACAACCAAACGGTTAAACTTAACATTGAAAAAGGGCTGTCTATTTTAACTGAAATAGAATGTACTACTTTAAATCCCAGAGAATTTCCTGCCCATACAAAAACGGTTAAACTAAAGTAAATCATAAAGGGTAAAAAGTGTAACCAGTCATATTTTCTAAACATTTTATCCGAAAACAAAATGCTCCTGACATACAAGAAAGCAGAAGGTGCTACTAAAAAAATAAAAGATTTTGTGATCATAAAAAGATCCGGAAAACTTTTAAAAACAGTTGCTGATAAGTAAAAATTATAGATACTTACAACCGCAAGACTGAACAAAAACAATCCCAGAAAAAAACTTTTGGAATAATTTTTCTTCGAAAAAAGGACCATAAACGATGTGGCAAAACCAACTATTGTCGCTATAAAAAAGAAAAGTGAAAGTACTATATCGATCATGAGTTTTAAGCTTGATTTGTTTAACTATTCCTTTTTCTTTTTAAAATAAATTTAAAAAGAAAGGTCGTCGACTTATTAAATACTATACTTATCGGGGGGTTGATAAGTATAGTATCTTTTATTTTAAGAAGTTATATGCTATTTTTTTGCTAATCCCGGAGGAAAACCAGCCAAAATTTTATTGATTGAAGTATTAACAAACTCTTCAGGATTATCTGGTTTGCTGTCAATTTGAGCATTACCAATGCCTTGCCAAATTAGTTTTTGTGTTTTTGTAGAAACAATATCAATTATTAGAGAGCCATCAACATAATCATAAGTATTAACTGTTGTATTAGCACCTCCCATCATGGCACCGCCACCCCAATATCCGTATGGACGATACATTCCGCCATAACCATAGAAATCAGTGTTTGCCGATACTTGTGTTTTATTTTTTAAGATAGATACTGCATTTACTTTTAGATCCGGATTACTTGATTCTGTAAATCCTTTGGCGATCATTTCATTGCGGATTGCTTTTGTGACGCGATCAACATTAAGTTGATTTACCTGACCTTCCTGTGCTTTTAAATCATAAACTGCAAAAGTTTTATATTCACTAAAATTAGCACTATGATCATAATCTGTTGTAACTTTTACTGTTGGTGAGCAACTGTAAACCAGACCCAATAGCAACATTGGAATTATGCGAAGATTCTTTCTTTTAATATTCATTTTGTGGTATTTTAAATTAATGATTAAATTATTTTAACATGGAATTATTAAAATCTTGAATAAATATTATCCGAATGGCTTGTAAGATTAAACAACTGTTAAATTATCGCAATACCTTATATTACAATACCTTACAGCTAACTCAAAGATAAATTATTTTATTTAATTAACACAACAAAGCGATTAAATTTCTTACTTATTTTTCAGAATGGGTTATTTTGTATAAAATATCCCATTCTGAGCTTTATAAACACTATTTACCTTTTACAACTACATAACTACTTTCTCGATCTTTTGAAATTGGCTGATAATAGATTTTGTTATAGATCATATATTTGCGATTGACAAAATCACAAACCTCATCAAAAACAAAAATTTTCTGCTCCTATACTTTATTTTTATTAATTACTGTAAAAAATCAGACTTCCGCCGAAATTGGTAATCGTCCTTCTTTTATTGCTTCTAACATTTTATTGTAATCTGATTCATTTTGATTGGCATACGAAATAGAAAATTTGGTAATTGCGTTCGCAAATTCATTTCCTTTTCCCATATAACCAGACAAGACAGATGGGTCTCCTGTACGTGCATGTGCTCTTGCAAGTGCCCAACCGCAAGCCTTTGCATAATCGGTCATATTTTTTGCTTTCATGATTTCAAGAACAGGTTTTACTTTGGCATCACGAAGCTGTCGGATATAAAAAAACTTATCTTTATCATCGTTCGTCCAGCCTAAAAACATATCCGATGCTGATTGCATCAACTTTTGTCCTCTTACAATACGTTCGCCCTGATGTGGATATTTATCTTTTGCTTTTACATTATCTTCCAAAACACTTTTTCGGGCTTCTTTAAATTGTAAAAAAATAGGTTCTCCCGTAGCCGACATCAACAAGCTTATTCCGCAAAGTGTTCCCACACTTCCTACACCTACTACTTTTATAGCCAGATCATGTAAACTGTATCTGCTCAAGAGTACTTTTTTTTCGTCAGACAATGTTTCGAGATATCTTGTATGTACTATTCCGGCTTCTCTTAAAATCCGTTTTCTTTCTTCTCCTGACGGATGATAAATTAATGGTGGATCATCTTTTATTCTTGCGCGAGACCCTTCCTGATACGTCATTTTTGCAAATTCTTTTTCATGAGCAGTATATTCGGCCGCTTTTTTTATTCGCTTTTCCTGAAATCCCTTGATCTCTTCATCTTCACCTCTTTCAATGAGTTCGGCAAGATCAATATCGGCATACCAAATCTGTAGCGCCGATAATTTACTGTATTCCAGCATATGTCTTTTGTAACTATCGGCTACATGCCAGGCAAATTCTTTGCAGGTTTTACTTGAAAACTTTTTCCATCTTCCGGCAATTACAAAGCTTGTCGCTAATCTTTTTACGTCCCACTCCCAAGGTCCGGGATGCGTTTCGTCAAAATCATTGATATCAAAAACCAGCTTACGCTCCGGGGTCGCAAATCCTCCAAAATTCATTAGATGACAATCACCACAAAGCTGAAGATCAATTCCTGTATTTGGTGTTTCTGCTAAATCTGTTGCCATAATTGCCGCAGATCCTCTAAAAAATGCAAAAGGAGATTCCATCATACGGCTGTATCGTATTGGCAATAAATCTTCGATTCGCCCAATACTGGTTTTAATTAGAATCTCAACAGGATCTTCTCGCTTTTCAGATGGATGCCATTCCTGATGACTTGAACGAGGCGTAATTTTTCTAACAGCCACACCTTTATCAAAACGTGCTGCTTTTGATGCTACCGGATCAAATAAATTCTCGTTTGTTTTTTCGAATTTTTCAGTCATGATACATCTGTTTTAATTGTCCTTGTTCAAATCATTATTCTATTTTACCAATTCCGGTTGTGGCGTTTTCCAGGTTCCATTTAAAATAGTTTCGTCTGGCCCATAAATTCAAATCAAATCTCCGTTAGTTTCATATTTTAAACTTGTAGTTCAATCTCCAATAGAATATCTGTTTATCCTTTAATTACTGCCGGAGGAAGCCAGCTGTCTTTTACAACACGGTCTTCTGGCCAATAACATCTTATATAAAGAGAAAAAGTTTCTTTGGGCGATGGTAACCAGTTACTTAATTTATCATTTGATGGCGGTGTATTTTGTACATAAAGCGTCAATGATCCATCTGTATTATATTTTAAATCCTTATTTTTTGTTCCTAAAGAAAAACGATTGATTGAATTTGGAGAAAAGAAGTGGTATTGATTGTATAAAGTAAGCGACCAAAAACCTTTTACAGGTGGTACTTCTCCTTTTGCAAAAGTTACTGTGTACTTACTATTTCCCTGTAATCTTACTCCTGAAACATCTTTGTCCTGATAGAAATATTTTGTCTCGATAGGTTTATTCACAAAAATATTGGCTTTAGCACAAGCAGTTCTGGTTAGATAATCCAATCCAAATTGTGCTCCGTTTGCTTGTGTTGTCCAATTGTCTTTTAATGGATAACCTACATTCGAAAATTGAAATAAAGGCGTAATTAATTTTTGATCTGCATCTATTGCAGCTTGTTTAAGTATCGCTTTTATCTTTGGATCTTTTGCAGCTGCAGCCAAAACAGATTGAATTTGTCCGTAAATAGCTTCTTCACCAGGCATTGGCGGAACTTCTTTCATAATAGCCGGTAATTCATCAAAGTATACTTCTGGTTTTACCCATTTTGTTTCTTCATTTCCTTTTTTTGCAGGTGAAGGCAAAATTGGAATTTTTGTCCAGTCTTTCGTTTTCTCTTTTCCGTCAAACTGACTTAAAGTATACATTACTATTTTTTGGACTATCGGCTGAATTGATTTTTTATCAGCAGGATCATCTGTTTGAAAAACACGCGGAATCACCACTCCCAAATCAGTATCACATTTGAATACAGCAGTAATCCCATCCGGCACTTTTCCGTTCCATTTTGGCCCTGTCAATAAATAGAATCCAGGTTTTGTTCCGTACATTTTTCCTAAAGCTGCATAACCATCTGTACGTTGATTACAAACCTGATACACCCAAAAACGATCTCCAAAATCCGGAACCTGAACTACTATTGCGTCTTTGGTAAAATCAGTTATCCCAAATCCGTAAACTACATCCTGATTCGGACAAGCTACTTCTCTTTCACCTGACTGAATATAGTCTGTCAACATACACAATTGATTTGGCGGACTCAATGGTACAATTCCTCCCTCATAACTTGGCTCCGGAAGTTTTGAGAACATTACGTTTCTATTATGAATATTTGTCATTGGCCAACCCCACAAATAAGCAAGTGTTCCAATGTGTTTTACATATTCATCTGTCAAAATTGTGTTTGCCACCGGACCTGCAGGAATGCCAATTTTAACTGCTGCTGTATCATTGGCAACTATACCATTACCAACTTCTTTTCCGGTTGCCGTTTCTTTTTTACAGCTTATCAATAGTAAAACTGCCAATAGAGGAATAAATATTTTTTTCATGATTTTATTTTTTGGTCATTATCAATAACTAGTTTTTTGGCTCAATTGGCGCAGGGAACCATTTACCGTCCTGAACTGTTTTTTTAGGAATATATGTGCGGAAATTGATAGAGAAACCTTTCCCGGCCGGCGTTGGAAGCCAGTTGCTTGCTATTGCTCCTTTAGGCAACGACGAACCAAGCCAAATACTTAAAGAACCATCAGCATTTTTCTTTAGTCCGGAAACATTATTTAGATTATAACGTTTCAATTTATTGTCAACCACTCTATAATCCGGCACACTATATACTGTTGTTGACCAGAACCCATCAACAGCAGTATCAGGTAATGCATCTTTTGGAAATTTTATTTCATATACTTTATCACCTGTCAAAGGCTGGCCTTTACTATCTATTAATCCAATAAAATAAACAGCTTCTTCTTTACGGTTTGCCCATAATCCTCCATAATTAATAATATCACGGGCTAGAATATCATCACCAAAATTACCGGCAACATAGGATACTGACCATCCTCCTTTTTGAGTTCCAAAACCTTTTGCTCCGGCTAAAAATCCCGGAATTGCTTTTGTTTTAATTATTTCATCAACATGAGCTTTAGTCTTATCATCGGTTTTACGATAAGCTTCAATTGCAATTGCTTTATCCAGAAATTCTTTTGCTTTAGGCATTACATCCGGGTAAGAAGCAATAACTTCTTCTACATTGTTAAATATTTCTCCGCCAATTGGTGCTTTTGGAGTAAACTCAGGAATCGTTAAAGGTGGTGCTATTTTAATTCCGTCAGGAACTGTAAACGTAAATTGTCTTTGTAGTTTTTGTGCTATATCCGGAGTTCCTTTTAATTCTACACGGGCAAGCATTTTTGCTTTTTCTGATGGTAATTCGATTTTAACTGCATCAGCCGGAATTGTCGGATTTGTTCCTTTTAAAACTAAAGCAAATTTCCCGTAAGGTGTTTTAGGAAAATTACGATTGTTGATATTAACAATTACTTCTCCCCAACCGTTCAATAATTCTGCGGTATAGTAACGTCCTTCTATTTTAGGAACATTCAAAATGACAGCATGAGCTGCATCTACCGCAATCCAGGCTTCAAGATAAGCAACATCAAGGTTTGGATTTACAAATTGAGCTGTTCCAAGCGGATTGTATTTAATTTTGTTATACCCTACTTTCTCTACATTAATATCATGGTTTTCCTGTTGAATTACCAAGTATCTTCCGTACAAATAAGTATAAGTATCTACAATATCCTGATCTGAAGGAACTGCACTATTACTCTCTGTAGTAGAAGTTGGAGTTGTCGATGTTGATGTTTCCTTTTTGCAACTTACAAATAGAAAGAGTGCCACTAAAATAAGAAATGATTTTTTCATAATATGGGAGTTAATTTTTAGTAATAATTTTATGAACCAGGAAATACAAAAGCGACAACGGCTCTCAATCCCCAATCTGGTCTTGATTCATGCGGACCAACAATTGGTATTAAGGGCTGAATGCTAAACTGTACAATCTGATCGCCAAATTTAGTAATGCCCCCAACAGATGGATTTAAAGAAATCATGGTTGTATTTGCTTCCCAATTTTGAGTGATTTCGGCATTTACACCTAAGCTTGCTCCGCTTTTATAACTATGTGAAAGAAATATTTGAGTATAAAAACTATTAACATCTGCACGTTCTTCTTTTCCGGCAACTGACCAAATTTGATTGGCAAGAAAACCTACCGAAAGTCCTTTTCCCTGATGCATAACTAAGACACTTGGCCCTATACCAAATTTCTCTGTTCCTAAAACTTTTTCCGTAGCGGTTGGTACTAAAAAGGCTGGTCCAAATCCGAAAATAAGTCCTTTTGTTTTAGGAGCAAAAAAAGCGGTTACTGTTGCATCACTTAAACCAAACTCATGAGTGTTTTCTCCTGTAATATCTCTTTGATCGACAACCGGAAGAATATATCGTGTAATTAAATTTAAATTATCACTTAATTTAAAGGGAACAACTGGCTGAATATTTATAGTATACTTTGATCCGTTGAAAGGACCAATACCATAATTAAGATTGTTTTGCAAAGGCACACTAATTAAACTTGCTACCGGATTTGCCAGTTTGTCTGCCAACTCCTGAGCACTTGCTCCAGCCTTTTCTTCTTGTGCATAGCCTGCAAAATTTAAAAGAAAGCCAAATACAATAAAAACATATTTAATTGAAATAGAACACATTGGTAGTTTCATAATTATTTTTCTTTTAAAGATTTTTAACCATTCTAAAATCAAAATGAAACAGGCTTCAAAACCTAAAAACTGTTTTCATTTTTTAACATTAACTAAACCAGATTATTTGTCCGGGAATATTTTTTTCCAGTCATCTTTCATACTGATTACATGATATTTGTATTTGGCAGCGGTATTTAAGGATAAATTATCTTTTTCCTGATAATTATACTCTCTGATAGAATCGTTGTGATTTACTATCATTTGAAATGAAGGGTATTTGCTTCCCTGAGAATATCTTAACATGGCAAGATCCCCGGCTCCACCTTCGTTTCCGCAGGCAAAAACAGGTCTTTGACCAATATGTAATTGTATGCCAACAGGTTTACCTTCTTTATCATTAAAATGATCTAAAGCAGGTTCTCTTAAAATGGTATTTTTGGCATCATCAAATTGATACTTGAAAGAAGTTCCAACAACTTGATCTTTTGGGATTCCGTAAAAATCAGCAGAAATCGCACGAACTAATTCAACAGTTCCGCCAGTTACAATAAAAGTTTTAAATCCGTTTGCACGTAAATAATTCAAAAGCTCTAATTGTGGCTGATATCTTACTTGTTTTAGAACAACATTTCTTCCGGGATATTGTGCTTCTGCAAAAAAATCTTTTGTCGCTGCTTCAAATTCATCTTCGGTCATACCTGTGTGAGTTGCTGCAACTAATTCAATAAGAGCTTTATCACCACCTTTTTCAAAAAAAGTCTTGTCTTTTTCAACAACGGCTTTAAAAGGTTGCTTTTTGGCTAAGGCAGGATTTGCCTCTACCATTTTTTTAACTCTGTAAAAAGCAAATAATTCCTGAACATATGGTTTTTCAGCCCAAAGTGTTCCGTCATTATCAAAAGTGGCAATTCTGCTTTCAACAGGAATAAAATCCGGGCTTCCTTCTTTTGTTACTTTCGCAACATAATCTATAATATCTTTTTTTAATGCTCCATCGTTCCAGCTTGGTAATGGATCTCTGCTTGTTGCAACTGCTGTTGTACTATCTTTAGGATCAGTTGTTGTAACAATATCTGATTTTTTGCACGAGCCTAGCAATAATAAAAACAGGGACAACATATATATTTTTCTATACATAATATTGATTTTTTAAATTATTGAAAAGCCTGAGTCATTTCTGACTCAAGCTTTATTATTTCCTATTTATATTTTTTATTATTTCTTTTTTGATGGTGCTTCATCCTCTTTTAGCTTAGGAAGAACATTCTTCTCAATATATTTCTGTGCTTTAATATCTTTTATTGCCTCTTCCATAATAGTATAAGCAGAGAAGCTTGGAGGAATTGATCTTGGAGGATAATCTTTAAATGTTTCTGCAAATACAACTACATCTTGTATTGCACCATACATCAGCTGAACGTGATTCAACTGCCAGTCCCAAAAAGTATTCGAAGTAATATCTGCTCTTTCAAAAGGATCTTGGTATAAATTGAATATTTTTTGCAAGCGTAGTTTAGTAAAAGGTTCTGCCCATACTCCCATTGTACCTTCCAAACGTTGTTCTGCAAAAACATATTTATAATCACCTTCTCTCAAACCAACTAATAATCCATCATCATCTGTATAGAAGAATTGATCTCTGGCGCTTTTTTGTGTTTTACCACGCAAAAAGTTACTTTGATCATATCCATCTAAATGGACTTTATAATTTTTTCCATTGGCAGTATACCCTTTTAAAAGTTTATTCACTAAATCAGGTTCTCCTGCAATTGATGCTAAAGTTGGCATCCAGTCATTATGAGACATAATTTCAGTTGTTACTTGCCCTGGTTTAATTACTCCCGGCCAACGTACTATACACGGAACACGGTATGCACCTTCCCAGTTTGTATTTTTTTCTGAGCGGTAAGGTGTCATTGCAGCATCAGGCCATGTATTCATGTGAGGTCCGTTGTCTGTAGAATAAACTACAATAGTATTATCAGCAATTCCAAGTTCATCTAATGCTTTTAAGATACTTCCTATCGTTTCATCATGTTCAATCATACCATCTATATATTCACTATCTCCATGAGTATATTTTCCTCTATGTTCAGCTCTAACGTGTGTACGAAGGTGCATACGTGTAGCATTGAACCAACAGAAAAATGGTTTTCCTGCTGCATTTTGTCTTTTGATAAAATCAATAGCTGCTGCAGATGTTTCGTCGTCTACTGTTTCCATTCTTTTTTTAGTAAGTGGACCAGTATCTTCTATTCTTTGTTTTCCAACTCTTCCAAATCGAGGATCTGTGGTTGCATCATCAACATTTGTTGCAGTACATTTTAAAACACCTCTAGGTCCAAATTTTTTCAAATATTCGGGATCTTTAGGGTAATCCGGCAATTCTGGCTCTTCTTCAGCATTTAAGTGATATAGATTCCCGAAAAATTCATCAAAACCATTTACTGTCGGTAAACTTTCGTTACGGTCACCAACGTGATTTTTACCAAATTGTCCTGTTGTGTAACCCAAATTTTTCATGATACCACCAATAGAAGGATCTAATTGACTCATTCCCATTGGTGCTCCCGGGAAACCAACTTTTGTAAGACCTGTACGAAGCCCATGTTGTCCCGTTAATAAAGCAGCACGCCCGGCAGTACAGCTTTGTTCTCCATAATAATGTAAAAAACGTAATCCTTCATTTGCCAGACGATCAATATTAGGAGTAGTATACCCCATTACACCATCGCTATAAGCGCTTATATTAGTAGTACCAATATCATCTCCCCAAAGTATTAAAACATTTGGCTTTTTTTTATCCTGGGCTTCCAGTTGCATACTGGCAAAACCTACAAATGCAATTAGTATTATCGCATTCTTAAATCCACATCTAAATCTGATTTGTTTCATGGTGATAAAATTTGTTAATAATTCTTTTTTAAACAACAATTCTGCAAAACCAAAAATGGCCTACTTAAATTTTAGAAAAGAGAATTTATTTCAATTTTTAATGGAATGTTTCAATTTAAAACACCATTATTTGAGGGGGGATTTGAAACAGGAATTTTCTTAACTTTTTTTTAAGTTTCTCAAAATTAGCTAATAAAAAAGTTAACAATCGTATTTATACGGCTTGACATGGTTTCATTTTATAAAATGAAACGTTAAAAACAGGTTTTTTTGCTTCATTGTGTTTCATTTTATAAAATGAAACATGCAAAAATCATTTAATAAGGAAGTTAGATTTTTCGTTTTAAGTCAGAAAAATTAAAAATGGGAGAGGTAAATTTTAGCAAAACTCTCGATGAGTGATCAAATTCTAAAAATGAATATTAAATATTAATAAAAAACAGCCTTCAAATTTTCATATAAATGAATTATAAAGTACTCATATAAATTTTTATCTCAGATTTTTGCCAATTGAATAGAAATCAATTCTAAAAAAATGTGAATTTTTTGGGTATAAAAAAACCACCAATTATAAATTGATGGTTTTTTGTATTGTGTATTTAAGAGAATACTATTCTATTTCAGAAACTCTCATGGTATTAACCATTCCTTTATCTTTAATTGGCATTGCTGCAAGGTTGATCAAATAATCTCCTTTTACAACAAATCCTTTTGCTCTTGCAATTTCGTTAACATCAGTTACTGTATCATCTGTACTTTCGTCTTTATCATAGAAGTATGATTTTACTCCCCATAATAAATTCAATTGTGTTAAGATTCTTTTGTTTGAAGTAAATACTAAAATATGCGCAGATGGTCTCCAAGCCGAAATTTGAAAAGCTGTATAACCACTATTTGTCAAAGTACAAATTGCTTTAGCTTTAATTTCATTTGCTAATAAAGCAGCCTGGTGACAAACTGTTTTAGTAATAAAACGTTTTGTTTTAATTTGTGGAGTATTTTGTGGAACATGAATTAACTCAGAATCCTCAACAGCCTCACAAATTTGAGTCATTCTTTGAATTACCTGTACCGGATAATTTCCTGTAGCAGTTTCTCCAGACAACATTACAGCATCAGCTCCATCCATTACAGAGTTTGCAACGTCGTTTACTTCAGCTCTTGTTGGCGTTAAACTAGTAATCATTGTCTCCATCATTTGTGTAGCAACAATAACAGGAATTCTAGCCGTTTTAGCTCTTCTGATCAAATCTTTTTGTACCAACGGTACTTCGTGAGCAGGAAGTTCAACTCCTAAATCTCCACGTGCAACCATTAGACCATCGCAATAAGCTATAATTTTATCAATGTTCTCCAGAGCTTCCGGCATTTCAATTTTAGCAACGATTGGAATTTTATATTCTGAATGTTTAGCGATCAATTCTTGTAGATCTTGTAAATCGCGTGGTGTTTTTACAAACGAAAGTGCGATCCAGTCTACTTTTTGCTCGATAGCAAAAATTGCATCTGCAATATCTTTTTCAGTTAAAGCCGGCAAAGAAATTTTAGTGTTTGGAAGATTAACTCCTTTTTTAGATTTTAATTCTCCACCCTGAATTACTTTAGCAACAACTTCTGTTTTTTTATCTGTAGAAAGAATTTCAAAAATCAATTTACCATCATCAAGCAAAATACGCTCTCCCGGGTTAACATCATTTGGGAAATTTTGATACTTCATGAACACTTTTTGAGCCGTTCCTAAAATATCTTCTGCAGTTGTAAAAGTGATAGTATCACCATCATGAACAACAGTTCCCTCCTCCATCACACCAACTCTAAGTTTTGGCCCCTGCAAATCTCCAAGGATTGCTGTTGTGTAACCAAACTCTTCGTTTAGACCTCTAATAATATTAATTTTATCCTTTACACCTTCGTAATCTGCATGCGAAAAATTGACTCTAAACACATTAACACCTGCATCGATCATATCCTTGATAATCTCTCTCGTACTACATGCAGGCCCAAGTGTAGCAACAATTTTGGTTTTCTTGTTTGTTAACATTTTTTTTAAAAAATTAGATTGTTTTTTGATTTTATTTTGTTCGTATCTACAGCATATATAGCTGCAATACTCTCTATGGTATTTAATTGTTGTTGAATTTCTGAAAAATCAATAGTCTCTTCACTATTTTCTATTTTCAGGAAAAAATCTACTTTTTTGAATTCAGGAAGTAAATGAATTGTTGTGGAGACCTCACTTGTCTCATTGGAAAACAAATCTTGAAAATCATTCTTACTCACAGAAATGATTTCATTTTTATTCTGAATTAAATTCCATGAAATAGCTTTCTCGGAATCATAATAATAAAATCTCGAAAAATTTGCCTCGCCTTCTTTAGTTTGAGCATGGATCTCGTTTTTGCTCTTACTTAAGTTTATCGGAAGGTTTTTATTGATAAAATAAGCCAATCTATAATCTTCTAAGGAAGTATGAATTGCCATTAAATAATAATCAATTTCGTCAAATTCGTCTAAATCCAATCTATGAATAGCCATATCATGAAAAATCAAGGTGTAAATATACTATTTCTATCGGAGCATCAATAGTTATGAGGTGTATGTTTTTGTTAATTTATAAACGAAAACGTTATAGCTTTAAGAAAGTTACGGTAAAATTGTCGTTATTTCTTATCTATTTTTTCTTGAAATGCAAAATAAGCTCTTTGTGATGCTTTTTCTTCTGCCTTCTTTTTTGAAGTTGCTCGCGCTCTTGCGATTACTTTATCGTCTATACTTAATTTAACTCCAAATAAGCGTTGACCATCAATACCATTATCTTCAAAAATGTCATAATGAAAGACTCTCTTCTCTTTCTGACACCATTCGATAACTAAACTTTTATAACTAATTACTTTACCTTCAAGACGTGCAATATCAACATAAGGTGTGACTACTCTTTTTTGAATAAATCTCTCGCAAAATGAATATCCTTTATCAAGATAAATTGCACCTATAAGTGATTCAAAAATATTACCATGAATATTTTCTCCAAAATGCTGAATTGGCACTTTGCTTTCTACAAAACGAACCAGATTTAAATCTTTACCCAACTCATTCAAATGCTCGCGACTCACAATCTTTGACCTCATTTTGGTCAAATAACCTTCGTCGCCATTTGGTGCTTTGTTAAACAAATGTGCTGCTATAACGGCACTTAACATAGCATCTCCTAAAAACTCTAATCGTTCGTAATTTATTGGATGTCCTGCTTCGTCTAATTTATTTGAAGATCGGTGCGTAAAAGCTTTCTTATAAAAATCGATTGTTCCGGGCTCAAAACCAAGTATTTTCTGAATAGTGTCAAAAAAAATCCCGTCTTCTAGAGAACGGGATTTAGAAAATATTTTTTTGATAAAATTCATATACAGAAATTAGTCAACTAATTTTTTAAACAATACGCAAGCATTGTGTCCACCAAAACCAAAAGTGTTACTCATCGCAACATTTACCTCTCTGTTTTGAGGCTTGTTTAGTGTAAGATTCAATGCTGGATCAATGTTTTCGTCAACTACTGTATGATTAATAGTTGGAGGAACAATACTGTGTTGCATTGCTAAAATAGAAGCAATTGCTTCAATAGCTCCGGCAGCACCTAGTAAATGTCCTGTCATTGATTTTGTAGAATTGATATTGATGTTTTTTGCATGTTCACCAAAAACAGCACTAATTGCTTTTAATTCGGCAACATCTCCTAATGGAGTAGAAGTTCCGTGAGTATTGATATGATCAACATCTTCAGGATTCATTCCAGCATCTCTCAATGTATTTTTCATTACTGCAATAACACCAATTCCTTCCGGATGTGGAGCTGTTAAATGGTAAGCATCAGACGACATTCCGCCTCCACCAACTTCACAGTAAATTTTTGCACCTCTGGCTTTTGCATGTTCGTATTCTTCAAGAACCAAAGCTCCTGCTCCTTCTCCTAAAACGAAACCATCTCTGGTCGCATCAAAAGGTCTTGAAGCTGTTTCCGGACTTTCATTTCTTGTTGATAAAGCGTGCATAGAGTTAAAACCTCCCATACCAGCAATGGTAATAGCAGCTTCTGAACCACCTGATACAATAACATCACACATTCCTAAACGGATGTAGTTGAAAGCATCAATTAAAGCATTTGCAGAAGATGCACATGCAGAAACAGTAGTATAATTTGGTCCCATATAACCATTACGCATAGAAATGTGTGCTGGTGCAATATCGGCAATCATTTTAGGGATAAAAAACGGATTGAATTTTGGTGTTCCGTCTCCTTTAGCATAATAAATAACTTCTTCCTGAAAAGTTTCTAATCCTCCAATTCCTGCTCCCCAGATAACACCAACTCTTGTTTTGTCGACATTATCATTAGTAAGTCCAGCATCTTTAATAGCTTCATCACTTGCAGCAACTGCATATTGAGCGAATTTATCTAATCTACGAGATTCCTTGCGATCCATGTAATCTTCAATGTTGAAGTTTTTTACTTCGCAGGCAAATTTCGTTTTATGCTTCTCTGTATCATAATACGTGATAGGAGCGGCTCCGCTAACCCCATTCACAAGTGCCTCCCAATAATCCTGGATATTATTCCCGATAGGAGTAAGAGCACCTAATCCTGTTACAACAACTCGCTTTAACGCCATAAATATGTATTTTGTACTTTAAACAAATAAAACCCACGCTTTCTTAACTGTATTGTTTACTTAAGAGCCATGGGCATTACAATATAAATATATCTTTTTGATTGAAAATCAATCGAAATTTAAAATTTTAAAAAAAATAATAACACCCGATTCTTAAAAATTACAAGGATCAAAAGTCAAACTCCAATTTTGGAATTTGGAATTTCAAAAATTGGTATTTTTAGAAATCGGGTGCGGTATTATTATTTTTTAGCTTCTTCGATATAAGAAATAGCTTGACCAACAGTAGCAATGTTTTCTGCTTGATCGTCTGGAATTTGAATATCAAATTCTTTTTCGAATTCCATAATAAGCTCAACAGTGTCTAATGAGTCAGCTCCTAAATCATTAGTGAAGCTTGCTTCTGTTACAACTTCGTTTTCGTCAACACCTAATTTGTCTACGATAATCGCTTTTACTCTTGATGCAATGTCTGACATAATCTTTAATTTTAGAATTTAATTTGTTGGCAAAAATAAAAAACTTTATTTTAAAACAACTATTTAGTTTATAAATGTAACACTAATTTATAAAATTAATTTCAAGAAAGACTTTTTAATACTATTTATTTTCGATTTTTATTCCGTTTTTTGCATTCTCAAACTAAATTCGATTATGAAAAAAATTATTGTTTTTGCCTCAGGATCAGGAACTAATGCTGAAAACATCATAAAATATTTTGCAAAAACCAAAATCGCAAACGTCGTTTCGGTTTTTACCAATAATGCTTCGGCAAAAGTTATCGAAAGAGCAAAAAATCATCAAATTCCAGTTGAAATCTTCTCAAAAACCGAACTTTTAGAACGAAATGTATTACAAAAAATACAGGAAATCGACCCGGATCTGATAGTTCTTGCTGGTTTCTTATTGAAATTTCCAGAAAATATAATCGAGAATTATCCTAATAAAATAATCAACATCCATCCGGCACTTTTACCCAATTACGGAGGCAAAGGAATGTATGGAATGCACATACACAGAGCTATAGTAGAGAATAAAGAAAAAGAAACCGGAATTTCTATTCATTTTGTAAATGAAAATTATGACGAAGGCGGCATTATTTTTCAGAAAAGTGTAGCTCTAACAGCAGATGACACCGCAGAAACAGTGGCAGAAAAGATTCACGAACTGGAACAAAAATACTTTCCGGAAATCATTTCTAGATTATTGGAGGATTAGATTTTAGATTTCTTAGACATAAGACTTCTTAGATTTAGATTATTTAAAATTAAAAGCTAAGAAGTCCGCAATATCAAATTCTAGGAAGTCCAAAAAACAAAAAAATCTAAGAAGTCTAACAATCTAAAATCTAAGAAGTCTAAAATGAATCACGAAGTACATATATATACTGATGGCGCTGCAAAAGGAAATCCCGGAAATGGAGGTTATGGCGTAGTGATGGAATTGGTTGGAACTCCACATAAAAAAGAATTCTACGAAGGTTTCCGACTTACTACTAATAATAGAATGGAACTTCTTGCTGTAATTGTTGGTCTTGAAAAACTAAAAAAAACAAATATGAAGGTTTTAGTTGTTTCAGATTCTAAGTACGTAATTGATTCCGTAGTAAAAAAATGGGTTTTTGGCTGGGAGAAAAAAGGCTATACCGGCAAAAAAAACCCTGATTTATGGAAACGTTTTTTAATCATTTATCGCAAACACCAAGTCGATTTTAAATGGATCAAAGGTCACAACAACCATCCTCAAAACGAACGTTGCGATGAATTGGCCGTTATGGCATCTATGCAGAAAAATCTTTCGGTTGATGTTTATTACGAAACCATCGGCTCAAAATCATAAAAAATGACGCGTCGAAAACAATTGTTCCCGACGCGTTATAATCGCTATTAAAGGCACTAACTTAAACGATCTTTACTCTTTATCTAAATCTTTAGCTTTGCTAAATCCTGCCAATAAACCAATTCCCGCCATGATAAAAATGATTGATGGGTAAACTGCTGAATCTGACAATGAGGTATAAGTTGTGATTAACAAGGCAACAAAAATACCTACTCCACTTCCTATTAATAAAAATGCCAGATTTAAAACCAGAATTTTCCAAACCGGAGCGCCTTTTCCGCTTCCTTTTAAAAAGATACTCGCATCAACACCTTTTTCTATAAGTGCCAAACGCTCTCTATTTCTGGTTGAGTAAATAAGATAAACGATCCCGAAGATCATTAGAAACATACTGATTGGTACTAAAATTTGTGGTCCCATATTTTTTTCTATTAATTGATTGATACTTCATATGACGACAGCTTTTAAATTCAGGTTACACCTTTTTTAAAATAAATTCCAAAAACTTTAAAAAATCCCAATCCCGAAGCTTCGAGATAAATTCCAAATTCCAAAAAAACTACTGATTTTCAATTAACTTTGATTTCTATATCTCGTCCATAATCTTTGTCAAAGTTTAAAACTTTTACAAAGATCTATCTATACTTATATAGATTGGAATTTGGAATCTAAAAAAATTGGAATTTTCTTGTAACCTAAATAAAGTAACTGTCGTCCTATATAATATGAGTACAATAAGTGATCAACATTATATCGATAAAATTCTGCAGGGAGAAACCAATGCGTTTGCCGTGCTGGTAGACCGTTATAAGGATATGATCTTTTCATTGGCTCTAAAAATGATTAAAAACAGAGAAGAAGCCGAAGAAGTTGCACAAGATACTTTTATCAAAATTTACAATTCGTTGAGCAAGTTTAAAGGTGATTCTAAATTTTCGACCTGGATTTACAAAATAGCTTACAATAGTTGTTTGGATAATCTGAAGAAAAATAAAAAAGAAGACCTTAATATATCCATAGATGAATTTTCGTCACATTTGATTAAAACAATGGATAATGCTTTAAGTGCTTTAGAAGATAAGGAACGAAAACAGACCATTCAGAATTGTTTGAATTTATTGCCAAGTGAAGAGAATTTCCTGCTGACTTTATTTTATTTTGAAGATCAGAGTTTAGAAGAAATTGGAAAAATAATGAGCATTACGGCAAACAATGTAAAAGTAAAATTATTTAGAAGCCGACAAAAATTAGCTGTAATTTTGAAAAAGCAATTAGAACCAGAAACAATAGCGTGTTATGAAAGAGAGTGATAAAAATATAGAAAAGCTTATTGATAAAATGATGGCCGAAAGTACTTTGGAATCACCATCTATTGACTTTACTTCAAAGATAATATCTCAGGTTTTGGCTGCCGAAGAAAGAAAAATAAAAGCATACAAACCTTTAATTTCTAAAACAACCTGGATATTTATTGGTATAACTTTAGCTGCTTTGACTACTTATACTATTTATTCAAATAATGATATTTCTAATTTTGAAATAGCCAAAACATATTCAGATAAAGCTTCTGCACTATTTTCTGGAATTCATATTTCAAAAAATATATTGTATGCTCTTTTAGTAGTTCCGTTTATGGTTTTGATTCAAATTGGATTATTGAAGAATTATTTTGATAAGAAGTATGAATTGTAGTTTTTTCATTCCATTTATTCAACAAAAACATTCAAAGCTTTTTTCGAAAATAAATCTTGCATTTTAAATCCGAAAACCATATTTTAATCTCTCAAAATATTGAAGTATAATTCTCTCATTTACAAGAGTTTTAGCCCCGAAAACGATATTCTTTTTTTATGAAAATTTTGAGAACTTAAACCGTTGCAATATTGCAACTTATGAAGTATCTTTGCACCCTAATTCGAAATTCGTAAAATGAATAAATTATTGATTGTTGGAACGGTTGCTTTCGACGCGATTGAAACTCCTTTCGGAAAAACAGATAAAATATTAGGTGGTGCTGCAACGTACATTGGTTTATCAGCGTCATTTTTTAACTTACAATCGGCCATTGTTTCTGTAGTTGGTGACGATTTTCCTCAAGAACATTTAGATCTTTTAACTTCAAAAAATATTGATATCTCTGGTATCGAAATTGTAAAAGGCGGAAAAACCTTTTTCTGGAGCGGTTTATACCACAACGATCTAAACTCTAGAGACACTCTTGTAACTGAACTAAACGTTTTGGCTGACTTTCAACCAAAAGTTCCTCAAAACTATAAAGATTCTGATGTTGTGATGTTAGGAAACTTACATCCGTTAGTACAAAGCAGCGTTTTAGATCAAATGGAAAAGAAACCAAAATTAGTTGTTTTAGATACAATGAACTTTTGGATGGATTGCGCTTTACCTGAATTATTAGACGTAATTAAACGTGTAGACGTTATTACAATCAACGACGAAGAAGCAAGACAACTTTCTGGAGAATATTCATTAGTAAAAGCTGCAAACAAAATCCAGGAATTGGGACCAAAATATGTGGTGATCAAAAAAGGAGAACATGGAGCACTTTTATTCCACAATAGAGAAGTGTTTTTTGCACCAGCTTTACCATTAGAAGATGTTTTTGATCCAACAGGAGCAGGAGACACTTTTGCAGGTGGTTTTTCAGGATTCATTGCACAAAGCGAAAACATCTCTTTTAATAACATGAAAAATGCAATTATTTACGGTTCAAATTTAGCTTCATTTTGTGTAGAGAAATTTGGAACCGAAAGGATGGAAACATTAAGCAAAACAGAAGTAGCGATTCGATTACAACAATTTAAGTCGTTAACTCAGTTTGACATAGAAATATAATGCCCAAAAGCCTCGGATAATAACGGGGCTTTTTTATTACGTTAATACACACAACTTACAACAACACAAAATACAAAACACAATGAGCGACGCTTTAAAACACGAATGTGGTATAGCCTTAGTTAGACTTCTTAAACCGCTTGAATATTACAAAGAAAAATACGGAACTGCTTTTTACGGGATACAAAAAATGTATCTAATGATGGAGAAGCAACACAACCGCGGACAAGACGGAGCTGGTTTTGCAAGCATTAAGTTAGACGTTGAACCTGGACAACGCTACATTAGCAGGGTTCGTTCAAATCATTCGCAGCCAATACAAGATGTTTTTAAGCAAATCAATGAGCGAATTAGTGAAGAATTAAAAGCAAAACCTGAAATTGGCGATGATGTTCAAAAAATAAAATCTGAGATACCATATGTTGGCGAATTGTTTTTAGGACACGTTCGTTACGGAACTTTTGGAAAAAACAGTATTGAAAGCGTACACCCATTTTTACGTCAAAGTAACTGGATGCACCGTAATTTAATTTTGGCAGGTAACTTTAACATGACGAATGTTAAAGAGCTTTTCGAAAATTTAGTAGAACTTGGACAACATCCAAAAGAAATGGCGGACACTGTTACCGTTATGGAAAAAATTGGACATTTCTTAGACAAAGAAGTAATGCAACTTTACCAGGATTGCAAACAAGAAGGTTATTCTAAAAGAGAAGCTTCTCCGGTAATTGCAGACCGATTGGATATTGCAAAAATATTAGCCCGCTCAGCAAAAAATCTTGATGGTGGATACGCCATGGCAGGATTATTAGGTCATGGAGATGCATTTGTTTTTAGAGACCCTGCAGGAATTCGTCCGGCTTATTTCTATCAGGATGACGAAGTTGTCGTTGTAGCTTCTGAAAGACCTGTTATTCAAACTGTATTTAATGTACCTTTTGAAAGTGTTCAGGAAATCGAACCAGGAAACGCTTTGATTATCAAGAAAAGTGGAAAAGTTTCGATGGAACAGATTTTGGAACCAACTATTAAGAAAGCTTGTTCCTTTGAAAGAATCTATTTCTCTAGAGGAAGTGATGCTGAAATCTACCAAGAGCGTAAAAACTTAGGAAAATTAATTCTTCCTGCGGTTCTTGAATCAATTGACAGCGATACAGATAACACTGTTTTCTCTTATATCCCAAACACAGCCGAAACTTCATTTTATGGTTTAGTTGAAGCTGCTCAGGATTTCTTAAATCAGAGAAAAAACAATTATATTCTTGCCAATAGAAACACTCTTACTGCTGAAACTTTACAGGAATTATTAGCTGTAAAAATCCGCACTGAGAAAGTTGCTATTAAAGATGCTAAACTTAGAACCTTTATTACTGAGGACAGCAGCCGCGATGATCTTGTTGCACACGTTTACGATGTTACTTATGGAGTAATCAAACCAACAGACAATCTTGTTATTATTGATGACAGTATTGTTCGTGGTACAACTCTTAAAATGAGTATTATTAAGATGATGGATCGTTTAAAACCTAAACGCATCGTAATCGTTTCATCGGCACCACAAATTCGTTACCCTGATTGTTACGGAATTGACATGGCTAAACTTGAAGGTCTTGTTGCTTTTAGAGCAGCATTGGCTTTATTAAAAGAAAGAAACTTATATCACATTGTAGACGAAGTTTACGCAAAATGTAAAGCACAGGAAAACTATATTGATAGCGATGTTGTGAATTATGTTACTGCAATTTACGATCAGTTTACTCCAGAGGAAATTTCAGATAAAATTGCCGAAATGTTGAGTTCTCCGGAAATCAATGCCGAAGTAAAAATCATTTTCCAAAAAGTAGAAGATTTACATGTAGCATGTCCTAAAAATTTAGGTGATTGGTACTTTACAGGTGACTACCCTACTCCGGGTGGAAATCGAGTTGTAAACAGAGCTTTCATGAATTTTTACGAAGGAAAAGACGCAAGAGCTTATTAAAAATATATTAACAAAAGGTTAATTTGTGCATTTCATCGGTTTTTTTTGCCGTTCATCCTGTTTGTTTGGTAAAATTGAAAAGCTACAATACTTTTGGAAGACCATAACATTAGTAGGTTAAGTTTATGGTAGATTTGGGGCAAAAAGGGTGGAAGTGATTCCACCTTTTTTATTGGAATAAACTCAAGTATTTCTACCACAAGAAATTATATTCCATTAATAAGAAAATACATTCCTTTAATCGGATATATTTGCCATTCGTCTAATAAATTTTTTTCATCAAAATAGCTGTCTTACATTTACTGAACCATAACATTAGTAGGTTAAGTTTATGGTAGATTTGGGGCAAAAAAGGCGGAAGAGATTCCGCCTTTTTTATTTTATGTTTAGAAGAAAGAGAATAGATAAAAGAATAAAGATTGTTGCGCATAGTAAAATATAACTACAAAAAAAAAGACGGATAGCAATTAAGCCATCCGTCTTTTTTCTTTAATCTTTATTCTATTATCTCAAGACTATTTATCTCAAGACTATTTATCTAAAGCAAATCTTCTAGCAACTTCTGTCCAGTTAATTACACTGAAGAAAGCTTCAATATAATCTGGTCTTCTGTTTTGGTAGTTTAAATAGTAAGCATGCTCCCAAACATCCATTCCTAAGATTGGAGTTCCACCGTTACCAGCAACTTCTGGCATTAATGGATTGTCCTGATTTGGAGTACCTACAACTTCTAGCTTACCGCCTTTTTGTACTGTTAACCAAGCCCATCCTGAACCAAATTGTGTTGCACCAGCTTTAGCAAATTTTGCCTTAAACTCATCAAAAGTTCCAAAAGAAGCCTCAATTGCAGCCAATAAATCACCTGTTGGTAATCCGCCACCGTTTGGAGACATAACAGTCCAGAATAAATTGTGGTTGTAGAAACCTCCACCATTGTTACGAACTGCTGCGTTTGATTTATCTAAGTTAATTAAGATATTTTCGATTGTTTTTCCTTCTAAATCAGTTCCTGCAATTGCAGCATTAAGATTTGTTGTATATGCATTGTGGTGTTTTGTATAATGGATTTCCATTGTACGAGCATCGATATGTGGTTCTAATGCATCATATGCATAAGGTAATTGTGGTAATTCAAAAGCCATGATATTAGGATTTTATGGTTTATAATAATTTATTCCAAATTTAAACATTTAACTTTGGAATAGAAAATAGTATTTCGTTATTATTGAATTTAATTAATTGATAATTTAATTTTTTAAAACTTAAATACTTGTAAATCTTTATTTTCCGTTAAAAGTAGTCATTGTATTTTCTAATCCGGCCGTTCCAAAAGATTTAATAATTTCTGAAGCGACTTCTAAACGTTCCGGTAATTTTGCTTTTTCTTCTTCATCCCAATCTCCCAAAACGTAATCGACTTGTTGTCCTTTTTTGAACTGATCGCTAATACCAAATCTAAAACGAGTGTATTGCTGTGTATTCAAAACTAAATTAATGTTTTTAAGTCCGTTATGACCTCCGTCACTTCCTTTTGGTTTGATTCTGATGGTTCCGAATGAAAGGTTTAAATCATCTGTAATAACTAGAATATTCTCTAACGGAATGTTTTCTTTATCCATCCAATATTTAACAGCTTTACCGCTTAAATTCATGTATGTATTTGGTTTTAAAAGAAAAAAGCTTCTTCCTTTAAACTTATATTCTGCTAAAACTCCAAGCTTTACGGTTTCGAATGAAAGTCCTTCTTGTTTTGCTAAAAAATCCAGGACTTTAAATCCTATATTATGTCTTGTATTTACGTATTCGGCACCGATATTACCAAGTCCTACGATTAAATATTTTTTCATATTGTCTATGTTCTCTTCTTTTTGTGTTGATGAAAACAGTTTTGTTATCCATTTTATCATGTTTGCAAAAATAGGGTTAATTTGGTAATTAGAAAATGTGTCAATTAGATAATTTGATAATTAGGAAATGCGGCAATTAGATAATGGTACGCGGATGACACGGATTTAAACAGATTTATACTGATTTTTTTGTTTTATACTGCTAATATGCTCATTTTAGATTGAGAGCTTTCTCTTTGTCCCTTTGCAACTTTGCCTCTTTGAACCTTTTTTAAATTATAAAAAACTAAATCTCTGGCTAGCCCTGACAGAAGCGATATCCTTTTCCTTGCTTCTTTAGCAAGGAAAAGATATAGCGGATGGCAGGAACGTCTGGTCTTGAAAAAACCGAAAATTTCTGCTCCTGAAAAATTTAAAAATTAGATAATTAGATAATGTGGCAATTAGATAATTTATCTTAACCGGAAAGGGCTTCGACTCCGCTCAGCCTGACACAACATAGAAAACTTAGAATCTTAGCAACTTAGAATCTTTTTCAAAAAAAAAAAAAAAGCACCAATCTTTCGATTGATGCTTTGATATTTGATTTGAAAAAAATTATTTTTTCTTTCCTTTTGCAGGAGCTTTTGCAGCTTTTGCAGCTTCTTGAGCAGCTTTCATAGCAGCACGAGAAATTCTTACCTGAGCAACAACTGTGTTCTCTGGGTGCATAACTTTGTATTCTGGTTGACCAACTTTAGTAACATACAATTTGTTACCCATTTCAAGCGGAGTAATATCAGCTTCAACAAAATCAGGAAGATTTTTAGGTAAAGCTTTTACTTTTAATTTACGAGTGTTCAAACGTAAAACACCTCCAGCAAGAACACCTTTAGATGTACCAACAACTTTTACAGGAACTTCCATTGTGATTTCTTTATCATCAAATAATTGGAAGAAGTCAATGTGTAAAATTTTGTCAGATACCGGGTGAACCTGAATATCTTGCAAAATTGCATTAAATGATTTTCCTTTTCCAAGCTCAATCACAACTGTGTGTGCATTTGGAGTGTAAACCAAGTTTTTGAACGCTGCAGCGTCTGCTGAGAAGTGTACTGCCTGATTTCCTCCGTATAACACGCAAGGAACCGCTCCAGCATTACGTAAGGCTTTAGTTGACACTTTGCCCACGCTTTCTCTTTCTGATCCTTTAATTGTAATCGATTTCATTGTAAAAAAAATATAGTTATTAATAAATATTCTTGTTTGCTATAAGCTTTAGGCACTAGGCTTTAGGCTTTTTAAAATGAGTAACAATGCTTACGGCTTACAGCCTAAAGCTTATTGCTTCTACATTATAAATTTTCCACTGATGGAATTGTTGTGGTGCACCATGTGCATAACTTCGGCAAAAAGTGGTGCACAACTCACTACTTTAATTTTCTTTGATTCTTTCTTTAACGGAATAGAATCGGTAACAATTAACTCACTTAATTTTGAGTTTTCAATTTTTTCGTAGGCATTACCGGATAAAATGGCGTGTGTACAAATTGCTCTAACGCTTAATGCTCCTTTTTCGATCATTAAATCTGCCGCTTTCGCTAATGTTCCACCTGTATCGATCATGTCGTCTACTAGTATTACGTTACGACCTTTTACTTCACCAATTAGTTCCATAGTATCAATAACGTTGGCTGCTTTTCTTTGTTTGTAACAGATTACTACATCTGACTCCAAGAACTTAGAGTAAGCATATGCTCTTTTTGAACCTCCCATATCCGGAGATGCAATTGTTAGATTCTCTAAATTTAAACTTTTTACGTATGGTAAAAAGATTGTAGATGCAAATAAATGATCTACCGGTTTTTCGAAAAACCCCTGAATTTGATCTGCATGCAAATCCATTGTCATTACTCTTGTCGCTCCGGCAGCATCTAATAAATTAGCTACTAATTTTGCTCCAATCGGAACCCTTGGTTTGTCTTTTCTATCTTGTCTTGCCCAACCAAAATAAGGCATAACAGCTGTAATGTGTCTTGCTGATGCACGTTTTGCTGCGTCAATCATTAGCAACAATTCCATCAAATTATCAGCAGTTGGAAAAGTTGAACACACGATAAAAACGCGTAATCCTCTTATTGATTCTTCGTAAGATGGCTGAAATTCTCCATCGCTATACGTTGACATCGTTACTTTCCCTAACGGAATTCCGTATTGTTCTGCAATTTTTTCTGCAAGATAAACACTTTGTGAACAAGCAAAAATTTTAGCTTCTGGTTCTAGGTGCGACATTATAATTTGTTGTTTTTGCTCCGCTGCGCTCTACACGATTCGGCTTTACAATTTTAAGTAAAGCAAGACCAGTATAAATGCCTCGGGTGTAGTTAGTTGTGCGTGCTTCGTTTTAACGAGGTGCAAATTTAGAAAATTTATTGGACACTGAAAGGAAAAATTTAAGTATTTTTAGTAGATCATTTAATTTAATTTTTTACATTTGCACCGTGTTAAAGAAATAAGCACAGTTATGACATCATAATTAACTTATTTTATTGCGTTGAAATGATCGATTTATTTGATTGTTTTTTCGTCTGCTAAGCCCGGATGGCGGAATTGGTAGACGCGCTGGTCTCAAACACCTGTGGGAAACCGTGCCGGTTCGACTCCGGCTCCGGGTACAAAAACCTCTTCTTTCGAAGAGGTTTTTTTGGTTTTATACTTCTTTAATAAAACTAAACTTTTTTCGGATCAGGTGCAAAAGTTGGGGATTAGGTAAAAAGATTAGATAATCTGAATAAGAAAAAATCTATATTTCTCACACCTCTGAACTGAGATCTAAATGCTTTTATTTTGGCATTGAAAGATTC